>BNJU01001863.1_pt1 | contig 298800 bp, 421 predicted proteins | sample 8539281 | NCBI WGS metagenome assembly BNJU01 (sample SAMD00202456, study PRJDB9452) | human saliva metagenome | isolation source: human saliva | place: Japan | reverse complement strand
ATAATTCTCGTATTTTTAAGTTATTTTTCTGCCTCTAAAATCCATGAAATGGAACCTTGTATAAAATATAGACTTTTTGGCCAATTTGGATTTATATAAATGTTTTTTTATCACTGTTTAAAGTTAAAAATATTTCTAGAAAGTCTGTTTAATATTTTTCTAAATTTTTGAGTGGTCCTTGTCCAAGTTTAAATTTTTAAATATAGTAATAATTCTCCTGAGCCTATACCAATTCCTTGTCCCCATTTTGCATTAACTTTTTGCACCAATTTTTTTCATATGTAAAAGCGCTAAAAAAATTTTTGTTTTCCTTCATAAAAATCCATTATTAACGATACAATAAATTTTAGTTTTAGGTCTTACAACATTTTTCCTTTTTCAAATTTTACAAGTAATTTTTAGTAAATTAGATGGAATTCCGTCGACATATAAAGGAAAAAAATAAATATTAAAAACATCGCTATTATAAATTTCATTTTTGTTTTGTCATTTAATTGGAAATAGATGGAATAATATTTTTATATTATTTTTCTTTGAGCAATGGAAAAAGATAATTTCCTAATATTTTCAGAATTACTTTTTAATGTTTTGGGACTTCCATTTATTATAATAATTTTCATATTTTATAATTCTCCTTTTCGAAATTTTTACTTCAAATATATAGATAATTTCTTATTATGATATATTTTAATTTAATTTTTAGTGGATTAATCATAATTTTCAAAAATAAAACTTTAAATTTTTAACATTTAAGTTTATACTGTTGGCTTTTACTATTTTAGCAGATTATTTTTCGCTTCGTGTTAAATTTTCTTTTTCCATAAAAAGTATACATTTAAATCGAATTTTGTTTTTACTTCTCGTAGTGTGATGCATTTCCTTATTTTTAAATTTAAAAAAATGGAAGTAGATACAGGATTGTTCTATCTAATATATTTTTTACAAAGGGACTGTAAGAGCCATAAAAACATTGGCTTATAATAATTACTTTTTCTGCTTTTTAAATATAATTTTGACAAATTTTCATATCCATCACGAATTTTACATTTTCCTGGTGTTTTAATCCAACAGTCAAAACATCCCATACAGCTTTTTATTTTTATTATTGCTGATGACACATACATCTTTATCAATTATTATTGAACTTTGATCTATGCTTTTTCTTTATTAGATTTATAGATTTATCTTCTTTTTCAATTTCTGATTTTTAAATTTTTCTAATTTTTTTATTATTTTAAATCGTGTATAATTAGTTTCATATTTATCACCTTATCGTAGTCAATTTATTTTTATATCATGAGTTAATTTTTGATTCCTAGCTTAAAATTTTTTTAAAGGAAGGTATCATGCAGCTTGATTTTATTATTTTTCTATTTTTCTCCCAGTATTCAGAATAGTTTAAAATTATTCATAGTTATTATTGTTACTAATCCTTGAACTAATGCCCACATTGCTACTGATTTTTATCTTGTATACTTTCAGGCGGTATACTGTATTTTTTTCAAATACTTTGGTTGCTTCGGTTTTCAATATGTTAAAAGCGTTCTGATTATCATTTTTCTGATTTTTGAAAAATTCAGATAGTAGATCAATTTTCATATTATTTCTTGAAATTATAAAATGATAATATCGAGAATTTTCACAAAAAAGTGACGTATTTTTCCTAGTTTAACTAGCAATTCTTCTTTATTTTTATACTTTTTCTCTTGTTTCATTTAATTCCATAGCTAACATTTTTCCAAATATAGTTACTTATAGCTTCAAAGCAAATCTTCTTTTCTTAAAAATATGTATAAGGACGGCATTACTTACTCCACATTTTTGCAACATATCTTAAAGATAGTTTTTCTTCGCCCATTTCATTTATTATTTTCGATTCCTTTTTCGATTAAATCTTCTTTTTAAATTACCATGATGGTAGCTCTTTTTAAATTTTTCATATTTAATAATATCCTTTCTTATATCTTATCAATGTAAAGATTTTTACAACTTAATCTTTACAATGTCAAGTTTATTTTAAAATTTAAAGTTGATTATATTAGTTAAGTAGATTTATTTTTAGTAAAAATGGTATAATTCTATGAAAAGTACTTATATATGAATAGAGGTTGTTTTATGTATGATTTTACGGCTTGCATTGTTACATACAATACACGGGCAAGTGATTTAGAAAGATAATTAAATGTTTTCAAAAAGATTAAATTGAATTTTAAACTGTGGATTTCAGATAATTCGGAAACTGATGAATTGAAAGAATTTTTGAAAAAGATTGCTGATACTAGGATAGAATATATTTTTAATAATTCTAATAAAGGTTTGGAGCTGGACATAATGTGGTTATTAATAAATTAATTAATAATTCTGATATTTCAAAATTTCATTTGATTATTAATGCAGATATTTATTTTGAGGAAAATGTAGTTGAAAAAATTGTTAAATATATGATAAATCATAATGAAATTGGGCAGATAGGACCTAAAAATTAGAGATTTTGAAGGGAAATTTAATTATACTTTGCAGATTATTTCCAACGCCTGTAAATCTTATTTTTAGAAGATTTTTGCCATTTAAAAAAATTGTTGGAAAAAATGGATTATGATTATGAAATGAAATAGGGCTAATTTTGATGAAATGATGGAGGTTCCAATTCTTTCAGGATGTTTCATTTTTTCTAGAGTTTCTGCATTGAAGGAGAATTGGTGGATTTGATGAACGATATTTTATGTATATGGAGGATTATGATTTGTGTCAGCGAATTGGGCAGAAATATAAAGTTGTCTATTTTCCAGAAGTTGAAATATTTCATGAACATGGGAAAACTTCGTATAAATCTAAAAAAATTGTTGATATGTCATATAAGATCGGCGGTTAAGTATTTTAATAAGTGGGGATGGTTTTTTTGATAAGGAGAAAAAGTAAAAAATAAAAATGTATAAGAAATATAAAAAAATAAAAAAATATTTTATTTATCTTCTGGTAAAGGGGTTAAGACCCCTTGTTAAACAGAATTTATAATAAGTTCATTACTTCTGTTAGGTAACTCCTACTTTTAGAATTGGGAACTTCTTGGTTTGATAACGAAGCCACTTATCTATTTTCAAAAATTTACTTTTTCTAAAAAACATCAATTTGTACTTAAACATTCTCAAAAAATATTATCCACCCATTATCGTAGGCACTTTTCCCAAAATTTAGCGCCTGATTCATCCCTTTCATATTCAAAACCTCAACAATCATATCATTATATTCTTCAGATAATTTATTATTAAAAAAATAATTTTTGTTTTATTAAATTTTTGTTGAATTTTATCTTTTTTCAGAAATTGTCAATTCCTTAGGGGTTTATTCCAAATTCTTCAAATTTCCAGTCAATATTTATTGTTTCATCATTCCATAAAATTCCGCTATCATATTCAGGAGCATATAAATCTGTGCATTTATAAGTAAATTCTGTTTCATCTTCAAGTGTTAAAAAGCCATGTGCAAAGCCTTCTGGAATATAAAACATCAGTTTATTTTCGGCAGATAATTTTACCGCATGCCATTTTCCAAAAGTTTCGCTGTCTTTTCTCAAATCAACTGCCACATCATAAACGCTTCCCTTTATCACACGTACTAATTTCCCTTGAGTGTGCTTTGTCTGGAAGTGAAGTCCACGTAAAACGCCTTTTTTAGATTTTGAATGGTTGTCTTGGACAAAACTCATTGTAAGTCCTAATTCTTCAAAGGATTTTTTGTTATAAGTTTCCATAAAGAATCCTCTTTCATCTCCAAAAATTTTTGGCTCAATTACTGCTAAGCCTTTTATTGGGGTTTCTTTTATTGTAAAATTATTCATTAGTCTACTCCTTTTTATGAATTTAATTATTTGTTCCCATACATTTCTTCGTAATATTTTTGATAATCTCCTGAAACTACCTCATTTACCCAGTCCTGATGCTCCAAGTACCATTTTACAGTTTTTTTCTGATACCTGTTTCAAAGTCTGTTTCTGGATACCATCCCAAATCCCTTTGCGATTTTTTTGAAGGGTCAATGGCATATCTCATATCGTGCCCAAGCCGATCCTGAACATAAGTAATCAAATCATAATTTATATTTTTGCAAGTCAGTTTTTAAAAACCTTTTTATATTCATCGTTATTTTCAATTTCTTCTTTTTAAAAATATCAATAACTAATTTTACAATGTTAATATTTTGCTCTTCGTTAAAGCCTCCAATATTGTAAATTTCATAAATGTCAGCATTTCTTAAAACTAGGTCGATTCCTTTACAGTGATCTTCCACATAAAGCCAGTCCCTTACATTGTCTCCTTTTCCGTAAACTGGCAATTTTTTACCCTCCAGCACGTTTTTTATCATAAGCGGAATTAATTTTTCAGGGAAGTGGTAAGGACCGTAGTTATTTGAGCATCTTGTAATGTTTATAGGCATTTTATAAGTTTCGCCGTAGGCAATTACAATGTGGTCGGCACTTGCTTTGGAAGCTGAATACGGGCTTCTTGGATCAAGGGCAGTTTTTTCTGTGAAGAATTTTTTCCCGTAAGTTTTTAAATTTGTTCTATTTTTTACAACTTTTTTTACTTCATCATCATCAATTACTAAGTCGATGGCTGTGTCATAATCTTTTGACAAAGCTTCCGTAAACTTCATCAGTTGAAACTTGTAAATATTTTTACTCCATCCTTGTAAACTGGATACCCATTTTCATCTTTTGCAATGGTCCACGCTTTTTAGCATTTTCCAAAAAGATTTTGCGTACCAAGAATATTTGTTTCAAAAAATTTTGCGGATTTTCAATAGAACGGTCAACATGCGATTCTGCCGCAAAAATTCACAACAAAGTCAACTTCATTTTTCAGAAAAAGATTCTGGCAATTTCCTTTGATCACGAATATCAACCTTTTCAAATTTTACTCTTTTCATCCTTAATTTCATTGGCAATCGTGCCTAAATTTCCTGCATAGAGTAAAGCGTATCGACTACAATTACTCTAATATCATCATCTTTGTATTTATTTAAAAATATATTTTTAAATAATTAGAGCTAATAAAAGCCGGCAGCACCTGTCACTAAATATGTTTTCATATTTTTCCTCCTAATTAATTACTGTAATTTACAGCTTTTTATTTATCATCACCAATTAAATTATACAATTTTTAATTTTTCCAAACAAAATTTTAATAAAAATAGACTTGACATAATAAAAAAAGGGTATATAATAGTAGTAAGAAACATTTTAATGAAAATTTAAAGTTTTAAATTAAGGATGTGAATGAAATGCGTGTAATTATCTTAAAAAATGCTGATGAAGTGGCAAGATGGAGTGCTTATCAGATCACTAAAAAAATATTAAAATTTAAGCCTACAAGGGAAAAGCCCTTTGTGCTGGGACTTCCTACGGGCTCTACGCCGCTTGCGACTTATCGGGAACTGATAAATTTGTATAATGAAGGGATATTGTCGTTTGAAAATGTCGTGACTTTTAATATGGATGAATATGTGGGATTAAAGCCTGAAGATCCGCAAAGTTATCACTATTTTATTAAATAGTGCAAGAACACTCGCAACTTTAGTCGTGAGATGAATTGCACGAAAATTTTAGTAAGCATATAGGGAAACTTGTATGTAGATACAGAGAGAAGCTGTACAACAAAGAAACTGAATTGCTGGGAACTCTTAAAGCTAGTATAACCACAACATAATACCTTCGTTCAAATATGGTATAAGTGTGATGGTAGCGAAAGCAGAAAAAATATACTAGATGATGCAAGGTTAAATCCTAAACATTATGATAATAGACAATCAGCAGCTAAGCCTGAAAAGGAAAGTTCAACGACTATCCCTCGTGAGGGGAGTACAATACAAGCGATTGGTATTGGAAGTGGTTTCGCCTAAGTCCTTGAAATAGGATATGGATAAGATATAGTCTGTGCTTGTTAGAGATAACAAGAAGTTCATAAGGGAACTGCATAAGTAGTAGCGAACTTATGTGAACGACGCTTCCCACTGTTGTGGGGTTTTAAAAACTTTAAAAATATTTAAAAAATATTACTTTTTAATAGATAAAATGTAGGATATATAGTATAATATCTCTGATGAAAAGGAGGTGATATCTATGTATTTAACTTTAAAACAACAGGTAAAACATCTTAGTAAAAAGGAGTTTAGAAATTTAAAATATTTGTGCCATATAGCTAAGAATTTAAAGAATCAGGCTACATACAATGTTAGACAATACTATTTTTAAAAAATAAAAAAAGTATTTAAGTTATAACGAAAACTATAAGATGCTTAAAAATAGTGAGAACTATAAAAGTTAAATTCAATATGGCTCAACAAATTCTAAAAGAAGTAGACGGAAGTTTCAAATCATTTTTGGACTTTTAAAACTTGCTAAGAATGGTCAATATGATAATAAAAATAAAATTACCTAAATATCTTGCTAAGGATGGTTTTTACAACTCTTGTTATAGGTTTTGTTAGATTAAAAAAATGGTATGCTGATTATTCCTTATTCAAATTTGTTTAAAAAACTCATCAGGAAGTTAAAATTAAGCTACCACCAGTATTAAAAGACAAGAAGATAAAAGAGATTAGAATAATACCAAAACAACATTCTAGGTACTTTGAAATTCAATATACTTATGAAGTAGAAGAAGTTCAAAGGGAATTAAATAAAGAAAATGGACTAGGAATAGATTTAGGGTATAGATAATCTTTGTACTTGTGTTAGTAATAATGGAGCTTCATTCATAATAGACGGCAGAAAAATTAAAAATCTATTAATCAATACTATAATAAGATAAATGCAAAATTACAAAGCATAAAAAGATAAGCAAAAAGATAGAGCATATAACATTGAGGCAAAAGAGAATAGCTAGAAAGAGAAATAATCGTATAGAAGATTATCTTTCAAAAGCAGCAAGAATAATAATAAATTATTGTCTTAATAATGATATGGAAAAACTAGTTCTAGGATATAATGAAGATTTTCAAAGAAATTCAAATATAGGAAGTATAAACAATCAAAACTTTGTAAATATACCATATGGAAAAATTAAGAGATAAATTAATACATCTATGTAAACTATATGGAATAGAATTTAAGCTGCAAGAAGAGAGTTATACATCAAAAAGCAAGTTTCTTTGATGGAGATGAAATCCAATATATGATAAAAGAAAAATCCGCAAGAATATAAATTCAGTGGAAAAAAAGGATAAAAAGAGGACTATATCAAACAAGCACAGGTAAACTCATAAATGCGGATTGTAATGGAGCATTAAATATATTAGAAAAAGTAAAGTTGTGGACTTAAGCGTCCTATACAATAGAGGTGAGCTGAACACGCCTAAAAGAATAAGGGTAGTGTAAAAGCTATCAAACTTCTTAGAAAATTTTTAAATATTTTTAAAGATTTTAGAACCCTGCGACTTTAGTCGTGGGAGGTTCAGGAATGAGAACTTTTTTAAGCATATTAATATAAAAAAAGAAAAATATAAATATTCTAAATGGATGTGCTGAAGATTTAGAGGAAGAATGTCATAACTATGAGGAAAAAATAAAAAAATCTGGCGGGATTCAGCTGTTTTTGGGTGGAGTTGGAGAAGATGGGCATATTGCATTTAATGAGCCAGGTTCATCGCTTTCTTCACATACACGTGACAAGGATTTGACTTATGACACAATTTTTGCAAATTCAAGATTTTTTGACAATGACATTGAAAAAGTACCAAAATCAGCCTTGACAATTGGTGTGGGGACGCTTATGGACTCAAAGGAAGTTATGATTCTTGCAAATGGGTATAAAAAGGCCCGTGCGGTTTATCATGGAGTAGAAGGCGGAGTTAATCATCTTTGGACAATTTCGGCTTTGCAGCTGCATAGAAGGGCAGTGCTGGTGATTGATGAGATGGCGGCTTTGGATATAAAGGTTAAGACTTATAAGTATTTTAAGGAAATTGAGGCTAAGAATTTGGATTTGGAAAAAAATATAAAAAAATATTTGATAGAATTAGCAAAACAGGTTTAAAAAGTATAAATAAATGTATAAATATTAATCAAGTAAGTTGTGATTTAATATGAAAGGAAATTTTTTTAAAATGATTATAAAAAAATGCAAAAGATATTTGATGGGGAGAAATTTATTGGGGAAAAATGCAGTTTGTCTTGGAAGGAAATTTATAAAAAAAGATAGTGAATTTTTCTTTGATTGATAAAAAGAATTGGAAAAATCAGGAAGTTATTGATGTTGAAGGGATGATTTTGTCGCCAGGGTTTATTGATTTGCAGATTAATGGATGCGGGGGAGTGCTGTTTAATGATGATATTTCTAGGGAAGCGTTGGAAATAATGAATGAAACTAATAAAAAGATATGGGTGTACTTCGTTTTTGCCTACGCTTATAACTTCTCCAGATGAGAAAATAGAAAAGGCTATTGAACTTGTGAAGGGAATGGAGGATAAGGAGGAAATTGGAGTTTTGGGGCTTCATATTGAAGGGCCTTATATAAGTGTGGAAAAAAAGGGGATTCATCGTTCTGAATATATAAGAGTTTTGTCGGATGAGATGATTGAGAAAATAGTTAAGGCAGGACCAGAAGTTGCTAGAATAATAACGATAGCACCTGAAAAGGCTAAAGTTGAACATTTGAAAAAATTGAGAGATGCTGGGATTAATGTGGCTATTGGGCATACGAATGCAACTTATAAGGAGTGTATGGAAAAGAAGGAATACTATAACTGCGGAACTCATTTGTATAATGCAATGAGAGGACTGGATTCGAGAGAGCCTGGGGTTGTTGGATTTTTATTTAATAATGATACTACGAATTGCGGGATAATAGTTGACGGGCTTCATATAGATTTTGCTTCTGTGGAAATTGCTAAGAAAATAATGAAGGACAGGCTTTATCTTGTGACAGATGCAGTTAGCCCTGCTGGAACAGATAATATGATGGAATTTATGTTTGAAGGTAACAGAGTCTTGTATAGGGATGGAAAATGTATTTCTCCAGAAGGGACTTTGGGGGGATCTTCGCTTGTTATGATAAAAGGGGTGCAAAATCTAGTGGAAGAAGTTCATATTTCGCTTGAGGAAGCACTTAGAATGGCAACTTCCTATCCTGCTGAAGCGGTGGCTATTGATGAAGAATATGGATTTATAAAAGAAGGATATTTTGCAGATTTGACATATTTTGATGAAAAGTTTAATGTGAAGGGGACAATAAGCAAGGGAAATTGACTAGATATTAAGGATATTTGTATAATAAAATTTAAAATTTCAGGAAAAAAATTTTTAAAATTGTAAAATATAAGTGGAAAAATTTGAAAAAAAGTTTGTTTTTTGTTATACTTTAATTGAAAAAAAGTTTGGTAAAAATTACTTTAAAAACAGAAGAAAGTTTTTTTGTATATTTTTATTTTGCCAACTTAACTTTTGGCTTGTAATTTGAAAACTATGTGTGGTTATTAGGCAAGTTTATTATGAAACTGTTTCAAAATCGAGATATTAAATTGAAATTATAGAGACTTATTTTTTTGTTCGATTTTTAAGGTTGTGTTACTATGTGTAAATAAAAGTTTTTTTGATTTTCAAAAATTTTAGGAAATAAAATTGTATTAGGAAATTGTAAAAGTAATGGGTATAAAATTTAAGTGATGAGTTTAAAATCTCTTGCTAAAAAAATTGAAATGGAAGATTAAAATTGAGAAAACCTTTATTAATGGAATTTTATAAACTTTTACAATGGACTAAAATAAAATTGTATATTAAGGAGATAAAAAAAGAATGAAATTAAATTTTAGCTATCAATTTGCAAAGAATTTTTAATGAAAGTGAATTAAAACAAATTAAAGCCTTATGTGGAATTGGCAAACGAAGTATTGACTTCAAAAACTGGAGCAGGAAATGATTTTTTAGGATGGGTTGACTTGCCTGAAACTTATGATAAAGATGAATTTGCCAGAATTAAAAAGGCGGCTGAAAAAATTAAAAATGATTCGGAAGTTTTAGTTGTAATTGGAATTGGAGGGTCATATTTAGGAGCGAAGGCTGCAATTGAATTTTTATCACACAGCTTTTTACAATAACTTGCCAAAAGATAAGAGAAAAACTCCTGAAATTTACTTTGCAGGAACAAATATGAGCGGTGTTTATTTACAACACTTAATCGATGTAGTTGGAGATAGGGATTTTTCAGTAAATGTAATTTCAAAATCTGGAACTACAACTGAACCTGCAATTGCATTCAGAGTATTCAAGAAAATGCTGGAAGAAAAATACGGAAAAGAAGAAGCTGCAAAAAGAATCTATGCCACAACAGATAAAGCGAAGGGAGCATTAAAAACACTTGCTACAGCTGAAGGATATGAAACTTTTGTTGTACCTGACAATGTTGGAGGAAGATTTTCTGTGTTGACTGCAGTAGGACTTTTACCAATCGCTGCGGCTGGAATTGACATTGATGACTTAATGGCTGGAGCAAAAGATGCGATGAATGACTTTGCAAACAAAAATATGGATGAAAATCAGGCTTTACAATATGCGGCTGTTAGAAACATCTTGCATAGAAAAGGGAAAGATTTGGAATTAATGGTAAATTATGAGCCAAGAGTTCACTATTTGGCAGAATGGTGGAAACAATTATTTGGAGAATCTGAAGGAAAAGAAGGAAAAGGACTGTATCCAACTTCAGCAGATTTCTCAGCTGATTTACACTCATTAGGTCAATATATTCAACAAGGGCAAAGATTATTTTTTGAAACAGTAGTTTCTATTGGAAAACCTGAAGTGGAATTTGTTATTGAAAGTGACAAGGAAAATCTTGATGGATTGAACTTTATTGCTGGAAAAACATTGGATTATGTAAATAAAAAAGCAACTGATGGAGTAATCTTGGCGCACGTTGATGGAAATGTGCCTAACTTAGGAATAAATATTCCTGAAGTAACTCCTTATCACTTAGGATATACATTCTATTTCTTTGAAAAAGCATGTGGAGTAAGTGGATACCTTTTAGGTGTAAATCCGTTTGATCAGCCTGGAGTAGAAGCATATAAGAAAAATATGTTTGCATTATTAGGAAAACCAGGATATGAAGAAGCTGGAAAAGAATTGGAAAAGAAATTAAACGAAGTTAAATAAATTTGATATTTAGATAAATAAAATTAAATAAATCGAAAAATTAATTTAGTTTGGAAAGAAGGTGGCTGATTCGGGATATTTTTCAAGCCACCGTGTTATTTTTTTATTTAAATGTTGATTCATTAGATCTGTTCGATAACCACGCAAACTTAGAATTTAATAAAATAAAAAAACTTGGGTTGTTGAATATATCTATTATGTTTTGTTATAATTGAAACTTTGGGAAAGGAAGTAAAAATGACAAAGGAAAAATTTGTGGAAAAAGTTATACAGATGAACAAAAGTAATATTTGAATTTGCTGAAGACTATAAAAAAATATTTGGATTTGGCAAAGACTGAGCGTGAATTTGTAGATTTGACAGAAAAAGAGCTTATAAAAATGGATTTGTCGATATTAATAAAAAAAGTGAATTGAAAAAGGGGGATAAAATTTATTTTAACAATAGAAATAAAAAAATATTATTGCGGTAATTGTTGGAAATGATATAAAAAGCGGTATTAATATGATTGTTTCCCACGTTGATTCCCCAAGACTGGATTTGAAGCCTAATCCAATAATGGAAGCTGAAGAATTTGCACTATTGAATACACATTATTATGGTGGAATTAAAAAGTATCAATGGGCTGCGACTCCGTTGGCATTGCACGGTGTAGTTTTTCTAAAGGATGGTGAGAAAATTTCGCTTTCAATTGGAGAGCGGGATGATGAGCCTGTGTTTAGCGTGCCTGATATATTGCCGCATTTGTCGTATAATGTGCAGGATGAAAGAAAGGCAAGGGATGTAATAAAAGGTGAAGAGTTAAAATTGTTATTTGGGAATATGCCTGTAAATGATGAAAATGTAAATAAAAAAATAAAACAGTTTGTGCTTGATAAATTGAAAAAAGATTATGGAATAGAAGAAGATGACTTCTTTACTGCAGAGCTTGAAGTTGTGCCTGCTGGGAAATTGCGAGATGTGGGGCTTGATCAGAGCATGATTGGAGGATATGGGCAAGATGACAGAATTTTGTGCATTTACTTCGCTTAGAGCTTTGCTTTGAAATAGAGGAAAACAGAAAAAAACTGTTATGGTTTACTTGACAGATAAGGAAGAAATTGGAAGTGAAGGTTCGACAAGCTTGAAGTCGACATTGCCTGAATATATTGTTGGGAAAAATGCTTTCACTTACAGAAAAAAACTATAATGATCAGATATTAAGGGAAACTTTGTGGAATTCCTAAAGCCTTGTCATCAGATGTTACTGCTGCAATGAATCCTGTGTATAAATCTGTTCACGATATTGAAAAATGTAGCTCGGCTATCTTATGGACTGGCATTCACTAAATATACTGGAAGCCGTGGAAAATCTATGGCAAAATGATGCAGATGCTGAATTTATTCAGGAAATAAGACAAATATTTGATAAAAAAATGAAATTAAATATCAATCAGGGTGGATTTGGAAAAAGTTGATGAAGGTGGAGGAGGAACTGTTGCGAAGTTTCTGGCTTACTATGGAATTAGAACGATAGATGCAGGGACCGGCACTTTTTATCAATGCACTCTTTATTTGAAATTTCATCAAAAGCGGACTTGTATGAAACATACAGAGCATATAAAGTATTTTTTTGAATTAAATTAGAGAGCAGATAATTAGGAGAGTAAAATGGGTTATAAATTAATAATTTACAAAGATAATAAATTTTTATAGTGAAGAGAATTTAAAAGCAAAAATGGGAAAAATTATATATATAAATGGGGAAATGTTGAATCAGGGAGCTATTTCTTTGAAATAAAGGATGAAGAAAATGGTACAATAAGCGGTGTAACTTACAGCCATACAGCTCCATTTGCCAAAAAATTTGAAGCTGTGGTAGGTGAAAATTTGCCGCCAAAATCAATAACAGGCTTTCAAAAGGGAATAGATATTTATGTGGAATATTCGCCATCTAAAAAGACATTTTCATTAACTAAAATGAAATTTTACAGAATGAATTTGAATATTTCTGATTTTGGATTGGAAAAGGCGGATAAAGTTGAAATTGCGGGGAACTTTAATAACTGGAAACCCGATACTGAGCCGATTTATCATTTTGAAGGGACAAATTACGAAGTGACATTGGCTTCACCTGAAGGAGTTTATGAATACAAATATTTGATTGACGGAAAATGGTATCCTGAAAATAGAAATAGAAAGCTTATAATAGGAGAAAACGGAGCATTATTCGCACAAGGAGATTTGGGAACTGGAAAATTTGTTTATGAAGCGATTGATAAAAATACAAATTTAAAGGCGATTGTTCATAAATACGACAGTTTGCAATATTTTAACAAATTGTCTGACAGTGAGTATGAGTTTAAAATAAGAACTCAGATGAACGATGTGGAACGTGCATATATAAGCATTGTTTTACACGAAGAAGATAACTATGAAATGCTTTATGAACTTGAAAGATACCAGGATAAGACAAATGGATTTGACTATTTTTGAAAGAATTATAAACTTTGGAAAAGAAGCTACAAAACTATTATATTATTTTTATTTTTAGAGGATAACGGCTCAAGAGCCTACTTTAATGGAACAACATTAAGCTATAGCAAGCCCAAAAAGACTTGTTGTAAATACAACTTCTAAAGATATACAGCTGTTTAATGTGCCAAATTGGGCAAAAAGAAGCTATCTGGTATAATATTTTCCCAGACAGATTTTACAATGGAAATCATTACAATGATCCAATTTTCAATGAATTTGGACCAGAGGCATTTAAGCCTCAACAGACTTCATGAACAGAATTTTGTAGAAGAATATAAATGGGAAAAAAGTAATAATGTGATTAGTCATTTTGACAGAAACCGATGGACGGCTGATTTTAAGGAACAGGTAATATGGGAAAAGCTGGGAGAGCGTGAAATTGACTACAGCTTGAAATATGCTAGAATGTATGGTGGAGATTTACAGGGAATTAAGGAAAAAAATACCATATATGAAAGAGCTTGGAATTAATGCTGTATGGTTAAATCCAGTATTTTTCTCGTATCAAAATCATAAGTATGGAGCAAATGACTTTAGACATATTTCGCCAGATTTTGGGACAATAAAGACAAGCGGGTCAACTCACAGTGTGGAAATTAATAGAAATAATAAATATGGGAATAAGTCATACGTGGATGTGCTTGGAAACAAGGCTACGACAAGTAGTGAGCTAAAACTTCTGGAAGTGAATTTAAAGGGTGAAAACAGAGGAAAAAATGGATATGGAGAAACAGAAGATCCAGCTACTTGGGTTTGGACAGAGTCAGATTTGATAATGGTTGACTTGATAAAGGAATTTCATAAAAATGGTATTCGTGTAATATTTGATGGAGTTTTCAATCATAGCAGCAGTGAGCATTGGACATTTAATATGGTGCTTGCAGACGGTGAAAATTCTAAATATAAAGATTGGTACAAATTTACAGATTTTGGACAGCATGTTCAGATTACAGATGATATGAGTGATGAACAGGCATTTGAAACATTAATTGCAAATAGAAAGAGAACTATTTATAATGCTTGGGGTGGATTTGACTCGCTTCCTGAATTTAACACTTTTAATCAGGAATATAAAGAATACATTTTTAATATTACAAGAAAATGGATGTGCGGACCTGATGGAAAAGAAAGTGAAAACTGGATGGAAGATGATGGAATCGACGGATGGCGTTTAGATGTGCCAAACTGCCTTGAAAATCAAAATTTCTGGAATGAATGGAGAGAAGTTGTAAAAGGCAGCAAGAAGGATTCCTACATAACTGCCGAACTTTGGGGAAATGCTTCAGGAGATATTAATGGCGGAAATAAATTTGACACTGTAATGAACTATGAATGGCTAAAAACAGTTATCGGATTTTTCATAAATCAAAGCCGTGAAGGTGGAGTAAGATACAAGTTGAAGGCACAGGACTTTTTCAATGAACTTCGAGAAAAAAGAACCTGGTATCCGTATCAGGCATTGCAGGCAAGCCAAAATCTAAATGGTTCGCACGATACAGATAGACTTTATTCAAGAATTGTAAACGATGTGGTTGGAAGAAATTTGGAAGAAGGAAAGCAGTTAGAAAAAGGATACAACGGAATTCGTCCTGACCTAGCTTCAAACTATCATCCAAATACAACAATAGATTGGCGAAATAGCCCAATTAAGCCAAAAGACATACTAAAATTAATTTCAATATTCCAAATGACTTATATTGGAGCACCAATGCTATTTTACGGCGATGAAGTTGGAATGTGGGGAGCAACAGATCCATACTGCAGAAAGCCAATGTTGTGGAAGGAATTTTTATACGATGATGAGAAAAATCCGTCACACATTAACCAAAATGAAGTTTACTCGCAAAAAGTCGACAGCGATTTATTTGAATGGTATAAAAAATTAATAAGAATTCGTCTTGAAAATAAAACGCTTATTTACGGTAAATTTAGAGAAATATTTGCCGACAATGAACGAGATGTAATTGCATACGAAAGAGTAATCGAAGATCAATTAATCATTGTTGTAATAAACAATTCATTTAACAGCTGGGAAAACGTGGAATTTGAAACAAATTATCAGGATGAAAGATTTATCGACCTGGTAACAGAAGGCAGAACATTTAGAACAGGTTCAAATGGAAAAATTAAGTTGGATTTGAATGCAAAAGAGGGGATGATTTTGCGAAAAGTGAGGATAGATGGGGATTATGAGTAAGAATAGTCGATTGAAAGATTAAATATAAATTTTTGTTAAGATAAAAAGGAACTATGATTTTGGGTAGTTCCTTTTTTTGTTTATGTATAATACTAAATCCAGTTTGAAAAAAATTTATTTGTTTTCTGGTAAAGGATTAAGAGATCTTGGTAAATAGGATTTATAATGGATCTATTATTCTAATAGGAATAGTATAAAAAGTAGATTTGTTATGATTTTATATCATTTTTTTGATTTTTAAAATGGAAATTTAGTATAAAAATTGCTTATCATTAAAAAAAGATTTGAAATAAAAAGATTATTAATTTTATTTGTAAAATATAAAAAGTAATGATATAATATTTAATAAGAAATAAACAGAAATTAATGTAATTAAGGGGTAGAAAATGGGAAAAAAAGAGAATACAGTGCTGGAATTGTAAGTAAAGGATTCTGGTTTTTAGAATTTAAAAAATTTTTTTAGAGTTTTTGAAAGATGGGAAAAAATGAGAATGAGATAAAAATGCAGGAAGAAGAAAAATATTTTTTTCTGCACCTTCTAAAGATTATGGTAAAAAAATTTTTTAGTGAAATTAATAAAAGAACGAAGGGACTTTCTGAAGATATAAAGACATTGTTTTTTTAAGGTTGATGTTGGAACTATGAAAATAATAAATTTATTATCAGTAATGCAAACAGATAAATTATTTTTTTCGAATATGTTTATAATTCTTATCGAAACGAAATGTTACTAGGAACTAAAGAATATAGTTCAAATTCTGTTAAAAATTTTTGGATGAAAAAAATCTTTACAAAATGAGGAAGTTGCTAAATTACAGAAAATACAAAAAGCGAATGAGAGGTTCATATGGAAATTATTTAAAAGAGGCAGGATTATTGGAAGAAAATAAGGGAAAAAAATTTTATATAGAAAAATTTATTTGGATTATGAATTAGAAAATTTATTGAGAGAGAATAAAATGGAAATGTACATAAAAGGCTTTAAAAAGGAGAAGTGTAATGACGAAAACAGAAATAGATTTGGGGAAAATAGAAAATGAAATAAAGAAAGATAGTTTTTTTGAATAGTAAAGGACTAGGAAATGAGGTTTTCATATTATATTTTTGACTATTCTCCGAGAGATGAATTAATAGTTAGACAGTATTTAGAAAATATGAAAAAAAGAGATAAAGAAATTGGTGATGGTTATAAAATTGTAATTTACGATGTTTACAATATTATGATAGATCTTTTTAGAAGAATCAGAATTTTTGGAAAAATTGTATTGAGATGGAAAAAAATGATGGAATGGATTATTTGATTGAATCAGTAAACAGTTTATTGAAAAATGAATGAGGATGATAATTATTTTGCAAAAATATATTGAAGAGAATACTCCTGAAAAAAATCAATTGTTTTTTTAGTTGGTATAGGAAAGATATTTCCTTTTGTGCGTTCACATAAGATATTAAATAATTTACATCAAGTTTTTTTGATAGAGCACCAGTAGTTATGTTTTTATCCAGGAAAGTATGACGGACAGTCATTACAGTTATTTGAGGAATTTAAAGATGATAATTATTATAGAGCGTTTAAATTGTTAAAATAGTATTCTTTAATAGGTGGGGTGAAAAATCATAATAATATTTAAAAATTAAGAAAGGAGAGTGTGATTTTAATCATAAAATCATGCAAATAAATTTATGAAATTAAAAAGATATGTTTAGAAAAACCTATTGACAGAGATATTAAAGGGGTAATAAAAAGTAGGACAAAAAGAAGAAGAAAAATATGAAGCAGGAATTGGAAGAATATGTCGTAACGAATGAATTATAGAAACACTTTAGAGATTTTTCAGCATATAGTAAAGGAATTAATGGAAATACAGATGATATGGGAGTTTGGATAAGTGGTTTTTGGAAGTGGGAAATCACATTTATTAAAAAAATATTATCATATTTGCTTTCAAATAAAGAAATAAATGAGAAAAAGGCAATAGATTATTTTTTTGGAAGATAATAAAATAAAAAGATGAAAATGGTTATTGCGGATATGAAAAATAGCGTGTCAGACTTCAACTGATTCTATATTGTTTAATATTGATTCTAAAAGTGATAGTACAGGAAATAAAGGAAAGATGACATTCTAAAAGTATTCTTGAAGGTGTTTAATGAAATGCAAGGATTTTCTTCAATTCCACATTTGGCAGATTTAGAAAGAGAATTAAGAGAAAATAATAAGTATGAAGAATTTAAAGAAAAAAATTTCAAGAGATAACAGGGAAAGTATGGACTGAAGAAAGACATAAATTTAATTTTATAAGAACTAAAGTTGCACAAACAATAGAAGAAATAGGATTTATGAGTGAATCTGGAATTAAAGATTGGTTAGAAATTTCAAAAAGATTATTCTATTTCAATAGAAGATTTTTGCAAAAATGGTAAATAAATACATTAAATCAAAAGAAATAATCATCATGTTGTATTTTGTGTCGATGAAGTAGGACAATATATTGGAGAAAAATACAGATTTAATGTTGAATTTACAAACTGTAACAGAAGATTTAGGAGTACAATGTAAAGGAAAAAGCATGGGTAGTTGTAACTTCTCAACAAGCGATAGATTCTATTACAAAAGTAAAAGGAAATGATTTTTCTAAAAATACAAGGAAGATTTAAAACAAGAATTAATTTAACTTCAACAGACGTATCAGAAGTTATTAAGAAGAGAATTTTAGATAAAAAATGAGCATGCAAATAGAGAATTGTCATTAAAAATACAATGAAAAAAAGAATCAGTAATTAGAAATTTAATTATATTTGATGATGGGGTAGAAAAATATACGAAAATAAAAAAAGATTTTCAAGAAGTTTATCCATTTATTCCGTATCAATTTCAAATCCTTTCTCATGTTTTTAACATCTGTTAGGGAACATAGCTCAAGTGGAAAAACATTTATCTGAAGGGGAACGTTCAATGCTTGCAATGTTTAAAGAAAAGTGCAGAAAAAGTATAAAGATAGTGAAGTTGGAATATTAATTCCTTTTGATAAATTTTTATGATGGATTGCAGAGTTTCTTAGATCATTCACATTCTATAGTTATTACCAGAGCTATGGAAAATAGTTATATTAATCCAGATAAAGAAGAAAAACTGTTTTAATGTGAATGTTCTTAAAGTGTTATTTATGATTAAGTATGTTAAAGAAATAAAAGGGACTTTGGAAAATATTACAACATTGATGGTTGAAAATATTGATGAAGACAGAATCTCTTTAAAAAGAAAAAAAGTTAAAGAAGCATTGGATATTTTTGATAAAACAGACACTTGTTCAAAAAAATCTGGGGATGTATATATTTTTAACAAATGAAGAACAGGAAGTTGAAAAAGATTATCGATAAAAATTGATGTGGATACAAGTGAAATAGCTAAAAGAATATCTGAAAAAAAGTATTTGAAGTTTTTTTATAAAGAAAAAGAAATATCAGTATCCTAAACTTGAAATTATATTTTTCCTTTTAATAAAATAGTTGATGATTTTCAAAAAGAAAATATTACTCATGACATTTTCAGTAAATATAGTAACTCAAATTCAGATTACAGTGGAAATGAAAGTTTGCTTTTAATGAAAAGTTCTCAAGAAAAATTCTGTATTTATTGATTTAGGTGATAATAATTCGTATATTAATGAAATAGAAATGGATATAAAAAAATAGAAAAATTTTTAAAATCGGGAGAATTAGAAGGATTGCCTAAAGGAAATTCGATTAAGGAGAATAAAAACTATTGAACGTAGAGAATATATAGAGCGTTCAAATCGTTTGTTGAAAGAAGTTCTTAAAAAAATGCAGAATATTATGTAGGTGGAAATAAACTTAATCTTAATGCGAAAAGAGTATGAAAGTAAAAATCAATGAAGCATTGGAAAAAAATTAGTGGATAATGTTTACCATAAATTAGAATACATAACAAAGCCTATGAGTGAAGATGATATTAGGGAAAATCTTTGTAGAAAAAGGAATACTTTAACTGCTGTTGAAAGTATAAAAATATAATGAAAATGCGATAAGTGAAATAGTGAATCATGTACGTATGATAAAAGAAAAAATTTAAAAATAACTTTAAAAGAAATAAAAGATAAGTTTTCAAAAGCGCCTTATGGTTGGAATGAAAAAGGATATTGAATGGATTGTTGCAAGAGCATTTAAGGATGGAAAAAAATTGAACTTATAAAAAAATAGGATTAGTTTAACATTATTAAATGAAACTACTGAAAATATTATTAATAGTATTATAAAAAAAGATAATTCGGAAAGAATTTATTTGGGAATAAAGGAAAAAAATTGATGATAGAAGTGTAAAAATAATGAGTTATGTTGCAAAAAGAATTATTTGATGTTACTTTAGACATAAGCGATACAGATAAGATGACTCAAGAGTTTAAAGAATTATCGGCAGAAAAAAATAAATAAAATAGAAAGTTTTGAGAGAGAATGTCAAAATAAAGATTATCCTGGGAAAGAAATTCTATCAAATGGGAAAAAACTTTTTAGAAAAGTACTTGGATTAAAAGATGCTAGAGAAATATTCAATGAAATTTCTGGACATGAAGATGACTATTATGATTTTTTTCTGAAGATTTTGAACCAATTGAGAAATTTTTGAAGGAGATCAAAAAGATATTTGGGATGAAGCTACTAAATTATATAAAAAGTATACTAATTCAAAAAAATTATTTTTTTCAGATGATGAATTGGAAAAAAATATCAAAGGATATAAAAAATATATTAAATGATAATAATCCATATAACAGAATTAAAGATCTGAATGAATTAAATAGAAGATTTAATGAAAAAAATACAATAAAATCTTGGATGAAAAAAAGAAAGCCTATAACTGACAGTATAAACGAAACAAAAAGAAATTGCTTTGAAAAAGAGTAGAATATGCAGAAAATATTGAATTAAAAAGAACAATATACAAAAATTAATAATGAATTTAGTGAAATTTTTAGAAAAAGTTGAAAAAGTGAAAAATATAAAAAGATATTGAATCATATAAAAAATGAAGCAATTAGCTTGAAAAATAAATTATTGAATAATTTTGAGAAAGAAGAAAAAAATATTAGAAGAAAAAAAGAAAAAGCAAGTGAGATTTCTAAAAATATAGAAGAAATAAAAAGTAATAAAACCAAAAAGAATTGGAATTTCAGAAATTAATAAAGATAGAGTTTGGGAAATACGAAATTCAGAAGATATAAAAAGAGTATTTGGATAGATTGAGAAAAAAAGATTGGAAGAAGAATTGGAAGATAGTGAGATAGTGCAAGTTGAATTTTAGAGAATAAATTGTAAAAGGTGGGGGTTAAAAATGAATTTAGGCTAGCAGAGCTAGGGATAGCAGACAATGATATAGTATTTTTATTCGTATTATTATTGATTTTAATAATAGAAATTTTTTTGAGTATTTTTCATAAAATAGAGGTGATATGTATGTGTAAATTCATACAAAATATTTTAAAGAAAATTTTAGAAACTAGTATTGATTTAATAATAGAAAAAAACTATTCTGCTAACCTAAGTTCATTTAACATATTAATAAAAGAAAGGAGAACTGTAGTTTTTACTACAATACAAATATGGACAAAAGTAGCATTGAGAAATTTTTGCAGTAAATGCGAAAGAAAAAAACTGGAAAAAAAGAAGTAAGAAGAAAAATTGGAATTGATAGGAATTACGAAAAAATAAAATTGAAGAAGGAATAGTTTCGGAAAAATGATTATTTGAAAATAGGAAATGTTGAATTAAATAAGAGGGAAATCAAGCAAAAGAAATATTGGTAAAAACATTAAAAAGAAAAAAAGTGAAAGAGGAGAATTTTCAAGATGCTTTAAATGAGTTAATTGAGGAAAATTGCTTATACTTGGTTTAATAGAATTATTGCTATTAGATTTATGGAAGTAAATGATTATTTAAATGATAGGATAAGAATTTTGTCTTCTGAAAGAGAGAATGATAGAGAACCTCAAATAATTAGAGAAGTATTTAACACAGATCTGGAATTTTCAGATGATGAGAAAAAAATTATGTTTATAATTTAAAAAGAAGAAAGTAAAAACAGAAGAACTTTTTAGATTTTTTTATTTATAAAAAAATGTAACAAACTTAATGAAATATTGCCTGAATTATTTGAAGAAGCTGAAGATTATTCAGAATTACTGCTACCAATTTCGATAAATGATGAAGAAGGTATTTTGAGAAAGTTAGTGGATGGAGTGCCTAAAGAAAGTTTTGATATTAAAAAGAAGGACAGATTGAGGTAATTGGATGGCTTTTATCAATATTATAATGAAGAAAAGAAAAAAATAAAAATAGTTGGAATGAATAAAAGGTACTATTGCAAAAGAAGATATACCAACAGCCACACAGATATTTACTACTGATTGGGTTGTAAAATATATGATACAGAATTCCTTGGGAAATATTGGATTGAGAGAAATCCTGATAGTAAATTAAAAAGATAAACTGGAGTATTTTGTAACTCCTAAAAATGGAGAAATTGCGTATATAGATGAAAAAGTATCTCCTGAAGAAATAAAATTTTTAGAACCTTGCATGGGAAGTGGTCATATACTGGTTCATGCTTTTGATATTTTGATGGAAATTTATAGAGAAGAAGGATACAGTGACAGAGAAGCTGTAAGAAGTATAATAGAAAAATAATATTTACGGGCTTGATATAGATAAAAGGGCCTATCAGCTAGCATATTTTGCAGTAATGATGAAAGGTAGAGAATATGATAGAAGATTTTTTTCACAAGAGGAATATCTCCTAATGTAACTTATACTGAAGAAAGTTATTTTTATTTGATGATGAAAGTAAAAAAATATTAAGAAATTCATAAATATGGATGAACTGAGAACAAACTTTTTATTTTGATGGAATAACAATAGATGATAAACAAAATCAAGTTGGGGAATATTTAATAAGAATATTTGAAGATGCAAAAAGAAATAGGAAGTCTAATAAAAGTGGAAAAATTTTTGATTATAATAGTTTTGATAGATATTTGGATGAATGTAGGGAAAGATATGTAGGAAGTTTAATTGGAGAAATATGGAAAGAGAACGTTTATCCATTAATGAAACAAATAGTAAAAACTGCAAAAAATATTAAATAATAAGTATCATATAGTTTGTACTAATCCACCATATTTAAATAAATATAATCCAAAAATTGAAAAAATTTGTGGAAGGAAATTATAAGGATTATAAAGGAGATTTGTTTTCTGTATTTATGGTAAGAGTATTTGATTTTCTTGTTGAAGATGGATATTCTGGATGGATGACACCTATGGTATGGATGTTTATAAAAACTTATGAAGAATTAAGAAAATATATAATTTTAAATAAATCAATTGTAACTTTAATTCAGATGGAATATAATTCATATAGAGAGGTATGTGTTCCAATAAGTGCATATGTATTAAAAAAATGGAAAAAGAAAAAGAAAAAGGAGTCTATTTTAACTTATCGAAATTTAAAGGAGATATGGAAGTTCAAAAATAAAAAGTTTTTAGAAGCATTAGAAAAATAAAAACTGTGGATATTTTTACGAAGCAACTGAAAAAAACTTTGAAAAGATACCAGGAATGCCAATAGGATACTGGGCTAGTAATAAGATAATTGAAATATTTGAACAGAATCAAAAATTAAGAGAAATTGGGGAAATTATAACAGGTATGACTATAGGAAATAATGATAGATATTTGAGAAAATGGAACGAAGTTTGTATTGACAAAGTAAATTTTAATAAAAATATTGAAGAAATTAATTTAGATTATTTTTGTTGGATACCATATAACAAAGGTGGTGAAACAAGAAAAATGGTACGGGAACAACGAATGGGTTGTAAATTGGAAATATTCTAAAAAATTTTAATAGAGCTAAAACCACTTTTTAAACATTTATATTTAAAAGAATGCTTAACTTGGAATTTTATTACTTGAGTAATTTTTTTCGATGAGGTATTTGGAAAAATGGGTTTTTATGGGATGTTTCAGGTTCACCTTGCTTTTTAAAAAAGAATTATTAAATTATATACTAGGTTTTTATTAACAAAATTTGCTCAAAAACTATTAAATATGATAAAACCCTACAATAAATTATCAAGCAATCGATATTGAGAATATGCCGTTTATATATTCAACAGATCTAATTAAAATAGAGCTTGTAGACAGGTTAGTATCTAAAAAAATATTTTAATTTCAAAATATGATTGGAATACATTTGAGACAGCATGGGATTTTAAAGTAAGTCCATTGGTTAATTTTGAAAGATATATTGAAATTATAATCTTGAAAATGAAGAAGATCTCAGTATCATCAACTTCAATAAAAACAATAGAAAAAGCATATAGTCAATATAAAGAATTTACAAATAATCAGTTTTTAAAATTGAAGGAAAAATGAAGAGGAATTAAACAGAATTTTTATTGATATTTATGGACTTCAGGATGAACTGACTTCAGATGTAAGTGATAAAGATATAACAATAGCTAAAAATATTTGATACAGATGATGAAATAAATGATGAAATTAAAGGGAATAACTATGTTCTGACAAAAAGCAGATGTTGTAAAACAATTTATTTCCTATGCTGTTGGATGTATGTTCGGACGTTATTCACTTGATGAGGAAGGCCTTGCATTTGCAGGAGGAGAATTTGATAAAAATAAATATAGCAAATTTATTCCTGATGAAGATAACTGTATTCCAATTACTGACAGTGAATATTTTAGTGATGATATTGTTACAAGATTTGTAGAATTTGTAAAAACAGTATACGGAGAAGAAAACGCTTGAAGAAAAATCTTAAATTTATCGCACAGGCCTTGTCTAATAAAAAACGATGCTCCAAAAAGATATTATAAGAGAATATTTCTTGAAAAGTTTTTATGACGATCATTTGAAAAGATACAAGAAAAGACCAATTTACTGGCTTTATGATGCAGGAAAGAAAAATGGATTTAAGGCATTGATTTATATGCATCGTTATAATGAACAGACTACAGCAAAGGTTAGAATTGGATATTTGCATGAGCTACAGAAACATTATGAAAGAAGGGCAAGTTTTCTGAAGGATGAAATTGAAAGTAATAACAACAGAAAAAAAGCTGAGCAGGAGCTGAAAAAGATAAAATCACAGCTTGATGAATGCAAACAATTTGATGAAAAGATGAATCACTTGTCTTCAGAATATATTTCGATTGATTTGGATGATGGGGTAAAGGTTAATTATGAGAAGGTGCAGACTGGACGTGATGGGAAGAGGTATGAGATATTGGGGAAGGTGAAGTAGATTATGGAAAAACATATCAAATATATTAAAAAGTATGGCTAGATAATTTAAAAAGAACGGGTTATCTTCAATTATTAATCTATTAATATACATAATGCCAATTATTATATTAAAAAGATCTATTTCAGAGTTGTTTGAACACTATTTTTTTCATATTTATATTTATTCTAATAATTCTATTTCTTCTTAGTGAATATTTAAAAATAAAAGATTTAATAACATTACAAAATAAAAACAAAGAACTTGAAAAAAATTTGGAAAATTTAAGTATGTACTTCAGTAATTTACCTTCAGAATTTCTAAATGGTGTATCAAAAACTTTTAGAATTAAAAAAATAGTGATAGAATTTCATTATATATTCTTAATGGAAATAAATTTGAAATAATTGGTAGATATAGTGAAAATCCTGTATATAATCAAAAAAATAGGGCTGAATATCCTTCTGATAAGGGATATATTGCAAAATGTTTAAAAAAATAATAATGGGAAACCATATTATTATGTAGCTAATCTTCCAAAGCCTACTAATATAAGATATACAGAAAAAAATAGCAAATGATACAGGGATGACAAAAAGAAGAAATTAATAAATTATCTATGAAGAGTAGAACATATTTTACTAGAGTAATTAAAAAGTGAGAAAATTAATAAAAAAATATAGGTATATTAGTTATAGAAAGTATAAATAAAAATTTAATGTATCCGAGATAGACTTGAATAGAAAAACTTGAAGAATTGAGCATACCATATATGATAAATTTACTAGAAATAAGTAGTAGTTTGAAAGGAGAAGTATTAAATGAAGAATAAATTAAAAGATGTTTTGTCTTATATTGTAAAAAAATTATCCTTATTCAGATGATTTAACAAAAACAAGAACAACAAAAACTTGTTTATTTAGTAGATTGGGAATACACTAAAAAAATATGGTCACCAATTAACAAACATTAAATGGTTTTTTTGATCATTATGGTCCTTATGTATCAGATGTATTGGATGAGGCTGATAAAGATAGAAGAATAAGTATTAAAAAGACTAAATCAAATTTTGGTACAGTCAAATATATGGTGATGCCTAAATTTACAAAAAAACGATATAGTTTATAGTCTAACTGCTGATGAAATAGAAGTTATAGACGATGTTATAGAGAAAAACTAAATTATTATCTTGGAATCAATTTATTCGTTATGTTTATGATACATCTCCGATAAAGAATAGTGAAAAAAATATGAGAAACTGGATTTATTAAAATATGTTAAATAGATGTGTTTCAAAAACTATAATATTTGGAACAAAAAGGACAATAACAACTAAATAAAAGAGACATAAAAACGTTAAAATATTATTAAAGAAAGGGAAATTAAAAAAATGATTATAAATTTAATTATGGGATTAATCTTAATGTTTGCTGTATTTCTTACAGGTGGTTTGGGTTTAGGCATAATTTATATTATGGAATACTTTAGAAAAGAAAACGAAAGAGAATACAGGAAAAAGAAAAATGAGTTATTGTTCATTATTTTAGGTTTAATAATTTATATGATATATCAGTTTTGGTTTTACATAATGCTTGAATCGGAAGGAATTCTTTCTTTTTACTGGTCAACATTAGGTAGTTGGATTTATTTTGAATTTTCTAAAATTGGAATGCTAGAAAATATGAAGAAAACAGATGGAGATACGAGTTTTTTGATAAAAATAAATATTTACTTTTATTTAATTTTTGGTAATATTTTTGTATTATTAATGTGATTGTGTATAAGTGTATTAAATAAAAGAAATGACTTTAATACAACGGATATATGTATAATGTATATTTTTGTAAAGAAAAATGATTGACAAAATGAAAGTTATAGAGTATACTTGCAATTAAGGAGAGTGATTAATATGGCACAGGCAATGATTAATTTTCGTATTGATGAAAAAAATTAAAAAAAGAAATGGAAAAATATGCCGTGAAATGGGAATGTCAATGACAACTGCATTTACGATATTTGCCACTAAAGTTACTAAAGAAAAAAAGAATACCTTTTGAAATTACTGCGGATCCGTTTTTATTCTGAAAGTAATATGAAATATTTAGAAAAAAAGTTATTGCAGATATTGAATCAGGAAAAACAAAAATTAGTAGAACATGATTTGATTGAGGAGTGATAACGTGAAAAATATTGTGGGAGGAAAAAAGCTTTGAGTGATTACTGCCAATGGCAGCAGGAAGATAAAAAAATTCTGAAAAAGTAAACAGTATAATAAAAAGATATACAAAGAAATTGGTATACAGGTATTGGAAAAACCTGAAGCATTAAAAAAATAATTTGAGTGGCTGGTGGAGCAGAAGAATTGATGAAAAATAGAGTTGTTTATAAAATAGAAAAATAATGCGATTATAATAGCATCATGTAAAGGTCATTATGAGTTATAGAATAAATTGAAATCTAATTGACACTAGTAAAAGAATTTAGTTCAGAAAATAAATTAAGAACAATGATACTAAGGTTAGATAATTTTTAAAAATAAAGATTTTATGAGTCTCTTTTTATTTAAAAAAAGAAATAAATGAGGCTTTTTATTTAAAATATAGAAAATCATGGAGTGAGAAAAATTGAATTTAGAACAAATTACAAAAAGTACTTAATAGTGAATTTAAGAAAGAAGGAAGAAGAATTGTTTTTGGTATGATGAAAAGCAAGAATTTCTGTCAGAGATAGAAGAGTTGAAATTGGAAAATGTTAAGTTATTGAGATTGAAACAAGATGAGTTATTTAAGACAAAAATTACTTCTTGAAAGAGAGGATAAGGAGAGTAATTATTTGATTTATGCTCCTTTTAAGAGAAGTGAAGACAGGGATAATCATCTTGCTGATACTATAATGTATTCGAAATTATTTTTCACCAGATCCAATTTCAATAATAGCTCAAAATTTAAATTTAAATGATGAATTTAAAGAAGTTATGGAAAGACATAGAAAGTTTTTGCAGCAAAAGATCGAAGAGAAAAAAATTTGAAAAATTGGTAGAAGAGAAGGGAGTTAATAAAAAAAGAAGATATTGAAATTACTATGATGAGAGTTATTATTAATTCAAAAGCTGAAATATTTGAGGGGTTTGATGATGTAGTAAGAATTTTAATTACTGATAAAAAAACAGAAAAAGAAAGTAGATATCTTGTAGAGTTTAATAAATATAATCTTGAAGAGAAGTTTTGGGAATTATGTAGATTAAGATTTGGATATGTTGATGATGATCCGAGTTTAACTAAGTTACTTATTGGAATATTTTTTTAACTTATGCTTCTGAAAAAAATAACAAAAAGAAATTCCTGTTAGATTTAAGGAACTAAGTGTAAGAAGTACCGTTATGGTATTTTTTTAAATAGATTGCGACAGATTTCTGAATATAGAGAAACTTTTAAAAAAATCTTGTTTCAGAAGTTTATTCTATCATAGATGGAGATAAATATTTTAAAAAAATATTTTACCTGAATATCTTTTGGAACTTGATATATTTGATTTTCCTGATGAAAAAAATAACGAAATGGACAGTTGAAAGAATTGTTGATGAGAATTTTTCAGCAAAGTTGCAAGATAAATCTATAGAAGAGATAATAGAATTACGAAGAGAGAAAAATATTGATAATTCAAAAATTAAAGATAGAGTATAAAAATATTGGAATATGCTTACAAAGGAATAAAAAAAGTACAAATTTTGAAACTTGTAGTGATTTATTAGAAATAATAGAAAAATATGCTCAAAAAGATTATTTGATTGATACATATTATAGAAAAATTTTGTTATTACTATGATCAATTAACGGAAAAATGGCGAAAAGTATAGTAGGTTGTTAGAATTATTAGAAACCAAATATACTGATAAATTTTTAAATCCTGCAAATATAAAATTTAATGACCTACTTAATTATAAAAGAGCTCCTAAAAATAAATTTACAAAAGGATTTCTACAAAAATTATGTTGAAATTAATAAAAATAGAATTGTAGTAATAATTTCTGATGCTTTTGAGGTATGAAACGGGGAGAGAATTATTTTATAAGATGAGTAGAGATGAAACTGTAGGTGCTGAAATAGAATATCAGTTAGGGATTATACCTTCTGTCACAAAATTAGGTATGGCAGCATTGCTTCCACATGGTGAAATAGAAATAGAAGTCGAAAATGGTGATTTTTCAGTACTTATTGATGGGAAAAGCTTGCAATGACAGAGTAAAAAGAGAAAAAATTTTAAAAAGTTATGATGAAAATGCAGTAGCTTTAGATTTTGATGAAGTGTTTAGATATTCAAAAAATGAATTAAGAGAGGTATTTAGAAATAAGAAAAAACTTTATATTTATCATAATCAAATTGATCTGATAGGAGATAAGGCAAATACTGAAAATGAAGTATTTGAGGCGTGTCAAAAAGCGATAGAAGAAATTATGAATTTGATAAAAACTTAGAGTGGAATCTATTAATAATATAATAGTTACAGCAGATCATGGATTTATTTACAAAAGAAAAATAGAGGAATGTGATAAAAATAGAAAAACTTTTCTAGTAAAAATGATGTTGTGAATAGGAGATACATAGTAACAGAAAAATGACTATGACGAAATTGGTATAAATGAAATAAATATGTCAGATGTTTTAAATAATAAAAATGAAAATTTAAAAGTAATTTCACCGAATACTTCTAGTGTATTTAAGGTTAGTGGTGGTGGACAAAATTATTATCATGGTGGAATTTCGTTACAAGAATTAATTGTTCCAGTTATAAAAGTAAAAACTGCAAAAGGATCAGTAGACACGGAATTGGTAAAAGTTGGTTTAATATCAGAAATTAACAAAATAACTAATTTGAAAAATCTCGCTTGATTTTCTTCAAAAAAGTGCTGTAACAGATATTATAAAAACCTACAGAATTTGAAATATATTTTATTGATAGTAATGAGAGTATAATTTCAAATATAGAAAATTATAAAAGCAAATAGTGAAGAAACTGAAACTATAAAAAGAATAAAAAAACTAAGATTTACTTTAATAAACAAAAATATAAAAAAGATGAAGATTATTATTTGATTTGTAAAAAAACATAGAAACCAAAAATTGAAGAAAGAAAAATAATAATAGATATATTATTTTCAGATGATTTTTGGATTTTGATAAATAATTTTTGTTTGAAACAAGATATATTAAAGGAGGAAAAAGTGAATAAGGATTATTGTCAAACTTTTGAGGATAATGATTGTTTAAAAGAGGTTAATAATGACAAAGATAGAGAAACATTAAGTGAAAAGTTAAATAAATATTTTTCTGGAAAAAAATAGTTAGAAAAAGATTTGACAAAAATAAGGGAAGGGGCAAATGTTCCTATATAGTGCTTGAATATTTATTAGAATGTATTGTTCTTCAGAAAATGAAGAAGATATAGAAGAAGGAATGAAAACTGTATCTTGGCACAAAAATTATGTAAGACCTGATGAAGCTGAAAGAATAAAAATCAAAATTAAGAGAAAATGGATCTTATACAATAATTGACAAGGTTACTGTAAAGTTAAATTTTAAGGAGAATAGACATGAAGCTGAATTTTTCCAATTTATCGTTAAAAGGTGTTCCAATATCAGATGTTTATCCTTCTAAATATGAGAGATTATTAGGAGGAGGTATTTGGTGTATTATTCAGTTGGAATATTATTATGATGAAGACGATAAAAAGGGAATCCTGTAATTATAAAAAAATTAACACCTGTACAAATGCCAGAAATTGATTTTTGAGGAGTTTAAAAACTTAAGAGAAAAATTTTACAGATGAAGAGTGGATAGATATTGTTTTAAGAAGCTACAGGAATGGGAATCTAGTAAATTTAATGAAAGAGTTAAATGGCTTCATTTGTCAAGATTGATACCATTGTTAGAAAAATAATTATACTTTTTGTGAGCTAGGGCCTCGTGGAACTGGGAAATCACATATTTATAAGGAAATAAGTCCCACAGTATACTTGTATCAGGAGGTCAAACAAGTGTAGCGAATCTTTTTATAATATGGGAAGAGGAACAATGGGACTTGTAGGACTTTGGGACTGTGTAGCTTTGATGAGGTGGCAGGAATGAAGTTTAGGGATCAAGATGGAGTCCAAATTATGAAAGATTATATGGCATCAGGTCTCGTTTGCACGTGGGAAAGAACAAAAAATGCAAGTGCTGGAATGGTTTTTATAGGAAATATTAATCAGAGTGTAGATGTTGTTTTAAAAAACTTCTAATTTATTTAAACCATTTCCTCATGTAATGGAAGAGATACGGCATTCTTAGATAGAATGCACTGTTATTTACCTGGTTGGGAAATTCTAAATATAGACCAGAGTTTTTTTACTGATGACTATGGCTTTATAACAGATTATTATGCGGAAATTATGAGAGAATTACGTAAAATTTCTTATGCAGATGCGTATGATAAGTATTTTAAATTAGGAAATCAATTAAATCAAAGAGATGTGATTGCAGTCAAAAACTGTTTCTGGAATGGTAAAAATAATTTATCCACATGGAAAATTTACAAAAAGAAAAATTGAAAAGATATTAAGATTTTCACTAGAAATGAGAAGAAGAGTTAAAGAGCAACTAAAAATAGGTGGGATGGAATTTTATGACGTAAATTTTTTTCGTATATCGATAATGAAAAATTTAATGAAGAATATGTTCCTGTTCCGGAGCAAAGTAGTGGAAGTTTAATTCCAGAAGGTATTGGGAAACCAGGTCATTTGTATACGGTTTCAAGTATAAAAAGTGGAATGATTGGATTATTTAAAATTGAGACTCAGATGACAAAAGGAACAGGAAAATTTGAAAAAGCAGGATTAGGAAATAATCGCGAAGCAAAGGAATCAGCTGAAATGGCATTTAAATACTTAAGAGCTAATGGGAAATTAATAAGTGGAGAAATTAGCACAAAAAATAATGATTATGTTGTAAATTATCAAGACTTAAAAGGCATCGGAATGACTTCAAATTTAACTTTGTCTACATACATCGCTATTTGTTCAGCTGCATTAAATAAACCTATTATTTCAAGTGCGGTAATTTTAGGAGATTTGAGTATCGGTGGAACAATAATAAAAGTAAGTGAACTCGCAAATGTGTTACAAGTATGTTTAGATTCAGGGGCAAAAAAAGTATTGTTGCCAATGACTTCGGCTACTGATTTGGCGACAGTACCACCAGATTTAATAGGTGCATTTAACTTGATTTTTTATTCTACAGCTGAAGATGCTGTATTTAAAGCTTTAGGGGTGGAATAGAATACTAATTATTGAAAGAGGAAGGTAACTTTATTATTAGTAATAAAAACAATTTTATATTTGACTTTTTTATATTAAACCTCATTATACATTTTTTGTTGCATTTGATTATACAGTACATATTTAAATGTTATTTAACAAAGATAGCAAGAAGTCTCCGACTTCTACAAGTGGGAGATGAATTGCTTTTTTTATTGAAAAAGGGATACATCCATGATATAATTTTTGTATAAAAATATCGAGAGAAGTTATAAATAATAAAATTTCTAAAGAAATAATTAAAAATAATATTCAAAAATCAAAAGGAGGTGTAATTTTATGAAATATAATTTAGCATTCAAATACAGAATTTATCCAAATAAGGAGCAGGAATTATTGATAAATAAGACTTTTTGGATGTGTTCGTTTTGTTTACAATACGATTTTGTATATTGCTAATAAAATTTATGAAGAAACTGGAAAAAAATAAAATAATTACACCTGCCAGTTTGAAAGAGTGAAAATCAATTTTTAAAAAGAAGTAGACAGTCTGGCACTTTCAAATGCTCAATTGAATGTAAAACGATCGTTTACGAACTTTTTTTCAGAAAGAGGACGAAGTTTCCAAGGTTTCAAATCTAAAAAGAATAATGTTAAAAGTTATACAACAAATTGTGTGAATAATTCGATACGAATTGAGGAGAATAAATATTTGGTCTTTGCCAAAAATTGAAAAAGAATAAAATTAAAATATCATAGAGAAATACCAAAGGATTATAAAATAAAAGTCGGTAACATTGACAAACAGTAATGGAAATTACTATGTTTCTGTTTTGACAGAATTTGAAAAAGAAATTCAAAAAAATGTCAAGTAATGATAAAGTGATTGGACTTGATTTTTTTCAATGTCTGAATTATTTATCAGTTCTGAAAACCAAAGGGCTGATTATCCAAGATATTTTTAGGATGTTGGAGAAAAAAATTGAAAAAAATTACAGAAAATCATTATCAAGAAAAAGTGAAATTTTCTAAAAATTGGTATAAACAAAAAAATTGAAAAATATCAAAATTACATGAGTATATTAAAAATTGTCGAAGAGATTTTTTTGCATAAATTATCGAAAAAAATTGTCTGAAACATATAATGCTGTGGTTGTTGAGGATTTGAATATGAAAGGGATGAGTCAGGCATTAAATTTTTGGGAAAAAGTGTAGGAGATAATGGATGGGGAATGTTTTTTTGAGGATGGTTGAGTATAAACTGATGTTTTTAGGAAACAATTTTTTTGAAGATAGATAAAGTGGTTTCCATCATCGAAAAACTTGTAGTAAATGTGGAAATGTTAAAGAGGAACTGAAATTATCAGAAAGAAGTTATAAATGTGAGTGCTGTGGGAAATTGAAATTGATAGAGATTACAATGCGGCATTGAATATAAAAAGACATTGGAAAAATTGATGTTGGAAATATTAGGAAAATAAAAAAACAGGGGCAGGGACTGCCCGAAGAGCTTAGTAAAATATATTTGGCTAACAAAAAGCAGATACTTCCAGAAGCTCCCGCTTCTAAAAAGCGGGGAGTAGTTCACTAAACTTACCAATTTATTAAGGCTTCTCGATAGTAAATATGTCTATGAAGAAGAAGATGTTGATAAATTAGTTGAACTATTTCTAAAAAAATAGTTCTAGGACTACCATTGATGCAATTATAGATGAAGTTGTTAAAAATATGAGGATTTAAATGAAGAAGATCAAGTAGAATTTAAAAGTGGTGTAAAAATCTTTTATAAGAACATATAATTTTTAGCTGCAATTTTGCCTATTGGAAAAAAATTGAATGGGAAAAAGAAAGTTATAGACTTGAAAAGAAAAATACTATTGATATTATTTTACAAGATGAAAATGGTGTTGTTGAAGGAGCCAGAATTGGAGTTGGAAAAAGCAAGAAACCGAATGGGATCTCATTAGAAAAATATAATTTCTAAATTTAACAATATTTTTTTGGGAATATTGAGTGGAAAGATAGAGATAATGTCGCTAGACAAATTAAAGAGTTACCTAATATGGTAATGAAAAATAAGAAATTTAAAAATGCTCTTAAGAACTCAGATATTGAGAATATTAAGCGTGAATACCAATCAGCACTAAAAGAAGTTTTTAGAACTATCATGGTTGATAATTTGGAATTATTTGGTCAATGGACAAATAATTTAAATTTTTAAAAAAACAACTTAGTAATTTTTGTTTTTGATGACATAATGAAAAAGAAATGAAGAACAAAAAGTAAAGTACAATATAAATAATAGGAAAAAAATTTATTTTGAATTTATTAAAAAGTATTAAATTTAGTATAAAAATATTAGGGACTAGAATAACACTAGTCCCTTTTTATCTTTATCATCCAAATTATATAACTTTAAACTCAACGAAGTAAATTTCAATTCATCACTATCTCCTTTAGCAATAATTGAAATTCTACCTCTTCTATCCACACGTAAAAATCTATATTCTTTTTCTGAAAGTTTTCCATTTTGTTGAATTACTATTTTTTTACCCTTCAAATAGCTATTTTCATTTACTATATGCAATATATTTTTCCCATTCTCTGTTTAAACTGTGGAATTCATTTTCAAAAGTTGAAACGATTTCTTCTATTATGTTTTTGTACCGAGTGTTTTTTCCTGTAATTTCCACAAGTGCGATTGCTTTTTTTCACGGAATATTCCAAAATCGGTATTGTTGATGTTTATTCCGATACCGATTATTATATGGTCTCTCACTTTTTTTCACAAAGTATTCCACATATTTTTTTATTTTTCATAATAAATGTCATTTGGCCATTTGAAAGTTAGTTTTTCTTTATTTTCTATATAATTTTTTTAGTACTTTGTAGACAATATATCCTGTGAAAATTGTAATTTTTTTCATCTAATTCATAGTTGTCATTGACACCGAAGGAAAAAAAGAGCGGCCCCTTTGCTTGAAATCCATGTACTGTCTCTTTTTCCTTTTCCATCTGTTTGTTTTTTTGCTACGATTACTTCAAATTCTTCTATTCTTAGTTGTCGTCGTAAGTATGTATTTGTTGAATTTATTTCATCAAAAAAATTTAAATTTCAAAGCTGTACCTCTTTTCTGCTTATTATGTTTAAAAAATTTAATTTTGTAAATTAATTAACTTAACCTTGGGAATATGAATACTCCATAAACTGGGCCTGCATGAGCTCCTATTACCGCTCCAATTTCTCTATTTAATATCAATGAGTTAATTTTTGGATTATTTTCTACTTCTGAATAAATTCTTATAACATTTTCAAGTTCAGTTGGAGTTCCACCCCATCCGCTCATAAGTACGATGCTTTGTTTTTTACTTTCACGTTCAATATATTTTTCAATGTATTTTTGTGCATTACGTTCACCAAGAACTTTTTTCTCAACCGTAACTTCTCCTTGATTTACAGTCAAAATAGGTTTCATGTTCAATGCTCCAGCTATTGTTGAACTTGCCTTTCCAATTCTTCCACCTTTTTCAAGATATTTCAAGTCTGGAATAATCATAAGAAGCTTACCTTTAGTTCTAAAGTTATTTACCCAGTTGATAATTTCTGTAAAACTTTCTCCCCTTACTGATTTTCCTGCTGCTCCCAGCACAAGGAATCCTTGCAGTAACGAAGCGCCTAAACTGTCGATTAATTCTATGTCATTTTCTCTGTTTGTAAGACTTCTTCCAACTTTTGCCGCTTGTATTGTTCCGCTTAATTTTGATGATGGATGTATTGAAATAATCTTTTTATATCCTTTTTCAAATAACTTATTATAGGCATTTAAAAAGTCTTGCGGTGATGGCTGAGATGTCTTAATTTTCGCATTATTATCCAACATTTGATGCAGAATTCTGATTTTGAAATTTCTACACCATCCTTATAAAGTTCCCCATTTATATCAATTCTTAAAGGAACTACCTTTTATTGGAAGCCCTTCGATGTCTTCATCTGTCAAATCTGATACAGAATCTGTTAAAATAGCAATTTCAGGCATATTTGGATCTTTATTTTCAATATACAAGTAATAATAGTAATTTTCCTGATTTCCATTAATATTTACAGTTTTCAATCCTGCCAGTTTTTTTCTTCAATACTTTTTTTGTGAAGCTTCATCCTTTTCATTTCCACTTACAACAACTGCAGTTATTGTATTTTTTTAGTTACCAAGTCATCTAATATTGCATCTGCCACTTCTTTTAATGATTTTTTTGCATATTTTATTTTCCCGTTTACAAGCCCGATAAAGTCATCTTTTTCTATTGACAAGTCTTCAATTTTTGTATCTCTTACAGCCTTTGTAATTTCCACGGAATAGTTTCTGGAAGCTGCTTCTTTTTAACTCATCAATGTCAGTGTCTTTATTTTTTTAGAAAATAATATCCATCAAGCATTGTTTTTGTATCTAGAACAACAACTGTTTTTTTAGATTTTTCAGCTGCCATTTTTGCTGTTGTAATTACATTTTTATTGTTTGGAAGAATGTAAACATTTTCCTTTTCAGTTTTTCCAATGGCATTCAATATTTCCTGAACACTTGGATTTTTACTTTGTCCTCCCAAGATTACCACATCTGCACCAAGTTTTAAAAACTCATCTTTCAAATTTTCAGAATCCGCCAAAATCACAAATGCTGATTTTGTCTTATCAATTTTTATTTGCAAAAATCTTTTGCTTCATCCTTTTTCACTGAAAATTTTGCAAATTATCGTGCTGCAACCTCATATTTTTCCACCTTCATTTTTTCCAGCGGTCCATATTCCAATGCAATTTCAATCGCTTTTCCAGGATGGTTTGTATGAATGTGAGTCTTAAACTTTTTAGAAGTTTGTGCAAACACAGCAGAATCTCCCAATTCCAGCACACGTTTTTTATATTCATTCGTATCAAAGTTACCATTTAAAATGATAAATTCAGTACAGTATTGGAAATGTATGCTTTCAGGATCATGATTAATATTTGCTATTGTCTTGTCAAATTCATTTTCCTTAACTTGAGCCTTTTGCAATTCAGCTAGCAGGTTCAATTCAGTTGTAACTTTATAAAATCCTTCAAAAAAGAAAAACAGCCCTTTTCCACCAGCATCAACCACTCCAGCCTCTTTCAATTTAGGAAGCAGTTCAGGCGTTTCATCCACAGCCTTTTTCCCAGCCTCTACAATCTCCTTCAAAAATGCCACCAAATCTTCAAATTTTTCAGCACATTCTGTAGCCTTTTCAGAAATTTTTCTAATAACCGTAAGCATTGTCCCTTCAACAGGTTCACTTACAGCATTATAAGCAGTTTCCTTTGCACTCGCAAAGAGCTTGTGCCACATCTTTCGGTAACAGCTTAACTTTTTCACCAATTCCTCTTAAAAAAATCCTGTGATTACTTGTGACAAAATTGTCCCTGAATTTCCACGAGCTCCCATCAATACAGCCTCTTCAACTACATCTATAAGCTGAGGCATTTTTATTTTTTCATCTGTCTTTTCTTCCAAATCATTTATCATCGAATTTAATGTCATTGACATATTGCTTCCCAGTATCTCCATCAGGAACTGGATAAACATTCAGTTCATTTAAAAAGCTCCTCATGTTTTGTAACCCATTTTCCACCGCCAATAAACACTAATCTTAGCCTTTTGCATCCAAATATTTTATTGCCATTATTTCCTCCTAAAAATAATTTTTTTATATTTTCTGATTATTTTTTTATTTAATTAATAAATCCATTCTAAATCTATTTCCTAAAAGATTCATATTTAAGATTTTTATAATTTACATTTTATAGATTATTTTTTTATGAATAATTGTTTTTCTTTATTTCTTAATTAATTTTTAACGTAAGGGCGTCAAGCGCCACGCCCTTACAACCCGGCTTACGCAAAACTTTCTTATAAAGAAAAAAATAAAAACTCGATTTTTGAATCAAAGTTATCTTGACATAGATAACTGAATACAATTTAAAAATATGTTTCAAAAATCTCAAACAGTTATTTTTTTCTTTAACGAAATTTTGCTTGATATTTGTTTTAGTCAAATAATCTATCATAATTGAATTAGAACGTCGTGATTTTTTTGGAATGAAATTGACTGTTTGAGCTTTTTCAAAATTTTTAAATTGTAATTAGTTTAAAAATTTTATAAGAACTTTTATTAAAAAAAGCGAGTTTCAATTTCATTTCAAAAATGCTTAGACAAGCAGGGGATTGTAAAGGGGATGGCGACTGATCCCTTTTACGTTTGAAAAAAGAAAAATATTGAAAAAACAAAAAAACAAATATTAATAAAAATAACTTTTGTCAATTTCAAATAAAAATTCTTTAATATGAATACTTAAGGTTTTATTTAATGAAAAAATTTAATTTATTTTATGATTGATAAAAAAATTTTTTGAAATAAATTTTCTTTTTTTAAAATAACTTCTATAAATTCACGTACTGCTCCTTCACCGCCGTTTTTTTAGTAGAAATAAAATCAGCGATTGATTTTTACTTCGTTTGCTCCATCTAGCGGAGTTCCAGAAAAACCGATTCTTTTTATGATTGCCATGTCATTTAGATCATCGCCCATGTAGGCTATTTCTTCTTCCTTTAGTCCTGTTTGATTTATAATTTCATCCAGTATTAAAGTCTTTTCAGAAATTCCCTGGAAAAAGGTATTTTTATTTTTAGTTTTTCAACACGTCTTTTTAGTAATTCAGATTTTTCCACCTGTAATAATTCCAAATTCAATGCCGAGTTTTGGGTACATTTTACGATAGCATAGCTGTCTTTACATTGAATTTTTAGTTCTTCGCCACTATTTCCAAGATAGATTCCACCATCGGTCAGTGTTCCATCTACATCTAGTAAAATTAATTTTTATCATTTTCTCTCCATTTATGTTTTACAACTTGTATTATTATACCACAATATATGGTTGTTATTCAAATTTATTTTTGCAAAAAAACTAAACGAGAATATTTAAAGAGTATTTATGGATAATCTTGAATAAGTTCGATGGTTAAGGGTCTAGAGATACTTCAGATCATATTGTTTTTAATTTATATCACAGTATATCTTTATAATAAATTTAATCTTTCATAGAATATTCTTTTTAATTAAAATTTTTAAAAAAATATTGACTTTTTAGGAAAAATGTGGGATAATACTAGTGTAGGGAAAAAATAATGTTAAATATGCTTTTTAGGCAATTATATGGCTAGAATAGAGTAATATTTGTATTAAAGATCATTGTTATCGGATTTTTGATACATATTAAAAACTGCTGGCTATAAAATTGTAATTTTTTTGATATGTATCTAAATTGTAAATTTAAATTGCTTTTTAAGATTTAATATCAAAAAGAATTTTTGTATTTATTTTTATAAAAAAATATTATTATAAATTTAACATAACCCAAACAAATCCAAAATTAAAAAAATATTTTTGCGTTTCCCTACATAAAAGTAGGGATTTTTTTGTTTTATTGGTGTTAATTGCTAATTTTTATGATAGATGATTGTAAAAGTAAAGACTAGGAAATTTAAAGAATATTGACCTTTGTTGAAATAAAAGATACTAGTTTATTAAATACATTTATTTTTTTACAAATGACTACAAATTTTTAAATACGGAGGAGTATTATGAAAAAGTAACAAAAGATTTGGAAAAAATTAGGAATAGTAAATGTAATCCAAATTTATAGAAATTTGACACCTGCCGAACTTGTTGAACATGCGTTAAAAAGAGGGGAAGGTACATTGTCAAGCAGTGGAGCTTTGGTTGTGACGACAGGGAAAGTATACAGGACGTTCGCCTAAGGATAAATATATTGTTGACACTCCAGGGGTTCATGAAAAAAATTGCTTGGGGAATGTGAATAAGCCTATTGAAAAAGGAAAAAAATTTGATTCTATTTATAATAAATTGATTGCATATTTGCAAAATCGGGAAATATTCATATTTGATGGAATGGCGGGAGCAGATCCAGTCTGCAGAAAGAAATTTAGAATAATAAATGAACGAGCCAGCCAAAATTTATTTATACATCAGCTTTTAATCCGTCCGACAGAGGAAGAATTAAAGGATTATGGACATGCTGACTTTACAGTAATTGCGGCGCCAGGATTTAAATGCAATGCAAAAATTGATGGAATAAATTCATCGGCTGCAATAATTATTGATTATGAAGCAAAAGTTGGAATTATTTGCGGAACAGAATATTCAGGGGAAATAAAGAAAAGCGTATTTTCAATAATGAACTTTGTAATGCCTGAAATGGATGTATTGCCTATGCACTGTTCTGCCAATATGGATCCAAACACTGGACAGACTGCTATATTTTTTGGGCTTTCAGGAACTGGAAAAACTACGCTTTCAACAGATCCTAACCGTAAGTTAATCGGAGATGATGAACATGGATGGTCAGATCACAGCATTTTTCAACTTTGAAGGAGGATGTTATGCAAAAATGTATAAATCTTGATCCAGAACACGAGCCTGATATTTTATAATGCGATAAAAATTTGGAAGTCTTGTGGAAAATGTCGTAATGAATCCAAGTACACGTGAATTTGACTTTTTATGACAAGAGCTTTAACTGAAAATACAAGAGTCGGGTATCCGATTAATCATATAAGAAATGCACAAATTCCTGGAATTGGAGGAATTCCAAATGTTGTAATATTTTTGACAGCAGATGCATTTGGTGTTTTACCGCCTGTTTCAAGACTTTCGAGAGATGCGGCAATTTATCATTTTGTAACAGGATTTACTTCTAAGCTGGCTGGAACTGAACGTGGGATTACAGAACCGCAGCCTACATTCTCAACTTGCTTTTGGAGAACCGTTTATGCCGCTTGATCCATCAGTTTATGCAGAAATGCTAGGTAAAAAGATAGATCTTCACAATACAAAAAGTATTTTTTTAATAAATACAGGTTGGTCTGGCGGACCTTACGGTGTTGGAAATCGTATGAACTTAACATATACAAGAGCGATGGTAACGGCAGCGTTAAACGGTGATTTAGATGAAGTGGAATACAGACACGATGATATTTTCAACCTGGAAATTCCACAATATTGCCCAAATGTTCCAAGTGAACTGTTAAATCCGGTAGATACGTGGGCAAATAAGGAAGCCTATGAAGCAGCTGCTAAAAAACTTGCTAAAATGTTTAGGGAAAATTTTGAAACAAAATATCCGAATATGCCAGAACATATTGTAAATGCTGGACCATCGTATTTTGAGTAGATTAACTGTTTATTTTATGACAGCTTTAAAACAGGGAGGTTTTTATGGGAAGAGTAAAAATAACAGAAACATCGCTAAGGGATGGGCATCAGTCACTTATGGCAACAAGGATGACAACTGCTGAAATGCTTCCAATAATAGAAACAATGGATAAAGTTGGATATTATGCAATGGAAGTCTGGGGTGGAGCAACTTATGATGCGGCAATTAGATTTTTACATGAAGATCCGTGGGAAAGACTGCGGGAAATTAGGAAAAGAGCTAAAAATACAAAGCTGCAAATGCTTTTGAGAGGACAAAATTTACTTGGTTATCGGCATTATGCAGATGACATTGTGGATAAGTTTGTTGAACTTTCAATAAAAAATGGAATTGATATTATTAGAACATTTGATGCTTTGAATGATACGAGAAATATAAGACAGGCATCTGAAAGCACTAAAAAATATGGAGGACATAGCCAGCTTGCTATTTGCTATACAATTAGTCCAGTTCACACGATTGAATATTATAAAAAACTGGCTTTGGAAATGCAAAGTATGGGGGCAGATTCCATTGCTATAAAGGATATGTCTGGAATTTTGCTTCCAAATATGGCTTATGAACTTGTAGGTGAGTTAAAAAGCATTTTGAAAGTTCCGCTTGAATTACATACGCATGCAACTGCGGGATTAGCTGGAATGAGCACGTTAAAGGCAATTGAGGCTGGAGTAGATATTGTAGATACGGCAATTTCGCCTTTTGGAGGTGGAACTTCACAGCCGCCTACAGAATCACTTGTCAGAACTTTGCAAGGCTCAAAATACGATACAGGATTGGATCTTGAACTTTTAAAGGAAATCGCAGAGTATTTTAAGCCAATAAGAAAAAAATACATTGACAATGGAACATTAAATCCAAAAGCTCTTGCGGTAGAACCAAGCATTGTGGAATATCAGCTGCCTGGAGGAATGCTTTCAAATCTTGTGTCGCAATTGAAGGCACAGGGAGCGGAAGATAAATATGAAGATGTGCTTCGTGAAATTCCAAAGGTGAGAAAAGATCTAGGTTATCCGCCATTAGTAACTCCAATGAGCCAAATGGTTGGAACGCAGTCGGTATTTAATGTTTTGACAGGACAAAGATATAAGATGATTCGAAGGAAATTAAAGATTATGTGAAGGGAATGTACGGGAAATCACCTGTGGAAATTTCTAGTGAAATTAAGTCGGTTATAATTGGAAATGATAAGATATTTACTGGAAGACCTGCCGATTTGCTGCAAAAATGAATATGATACGATGAAAAAAATGAAATTGGAAGCTTGGCAAAGTCTGATGAAGATGTATTGACTTATGCGTGTTTTTCCTCAAATTGCAAAAAAATTATTTGAAGGAAAAAATATGAAGCGAAAATATTTAAAGGAAACAGAAAAAACAAAAATCAAAAGATGAAATAAGTGTTCAAAAATATTGAAGTGATTTTTAAAAAAATTAGGATGTAGTAAATTGATGACTTTTTAGCTGTGGTGTAAGACTTCTTTAAGATCGGGACTTAAAAATAGGCTATTTTTGATGAGTTCTATTATCCCGGTTCTGGAGGGATTTGGTAACTCAAAGAGAGGTGGAAAATGAATTTAGATATAGATTATTTCAAAAGAAAGTTAAAGGAAATAACAGATTGGTATGAAAATACTGCTTGGAATAAAAACATTACTTGAAAAAAATATTAGAACTTGATACAGAAATAAATAAGACTCGTGATAAGGAAAAACCTGATAGATTGGGAAAAATTAACTCATACAGAAGAAAAAAATTGTAAGTGATATGGTTCATCTTAGAAATAAAATGAAACTTTCACATAAGGAAAAAGTTTGACAGTTATTACAAAAGTAAAGTAATAAAAATATAGTTGAATCCATTAAAATCGAACTTGTGAAAATTAATTAAACTAAATTTTGAATAAGCAGTTGTAATTTTTCAGTTCGGTTTTATATAATTTTTACTTTAAATAATTTTTGGATAAATGTTAGGTTTTTGTAATTGAAATTGTTTTTGTGTGATAGTTCACAAAAATGAAAAGGAATAATTAAAATATGAAAAAGTATTTTGTTTGGAAATTCGGCTGTAACATTTGCAGATGCGATTTATATTTCAGTTGTAAGTATGTTAATTGTTTTTTTCATATTATTTTTTTAATTTCATTTATGTTATCATTTTTTTAAATATTTTTGCAAATTTTGAAGGAAAAAAATGAAGATAATAAAAAAACAAAATGATAATAGAATTTTGGAAAAAGTCTGAAAAATTAAGCAGTGAAAAGGAATTGGATAAAAAAAGAAAAGATTTAGTATGGAAAAAAATAAAAGATGAAAACTATGATGGCAGCAATGATGGCGGCTCTGATTGAAGCGGTCAGGGGATAATAAGAATAGCCGTATAAAAATAAGAAGTATTAGGAAATAAAAATAAAATCTGGAAATACAAAGGGGCATGACAAATATGATTAAACTGTATAAAATCAGAATTGGAGAAAAAAGTTTATGAAGTGGAAGTGGAAGAAGTTACAGAAAAAGATGGAAACATTGAAACTTCAGCTGATTCAAAAAGATAAGCAAAAAAATAGACAAAAATGAAAAATCCACCTTTACAAGGGAAAACTGGGAAAAAATGAAGTAATAAAAGCTCCAATGCAGGGACTTATTGTGGATGTAAAAGTAAAAAACCGGAGAAAAGGTAAAAAGCTGGAGATGAAATCATCATTTTAGAAGCAATGAAAATGGAAAAATCCAATTGTAGCACCTTGCGATGGAGTTATAAATGAAATTAAAGTGATTAAAGGTGATAAAGTAAATACCGATGATGTTTTTGGCAGTATTATCCTAAATTACTTTAAATTCAATATTACTAAAAACCTAAGGAAAGGATGGTTTTCAAATGGAACTACTAAAAATTCTTTACGGGACAACAGGAATATCTATGATAACTGGAAGGCAGCTAATCATGATAATAATTTCCCTAATTTTGCTATATTTAGCAATAAAAAAACAATACGAACCTTATTTGCTGCTCCCAATTTCATTTGGAATGCTGCTTGCAAACTTACCTGCTGTGGCAAATGAAGGACTTATGGAAAAGGGTGGACTTCTTTACTATTTGTATCAAGGAGTAAAATTGGGAATTTATCCGCCATTAATATTTTTGGCGATAGGAGCAAGTACTGATTTTGGACCGCTTATTGCAAATCCGAAAAGCCTTTTGCTGGGAGCAGCTGCTCAGCTTGGAATTTTTGTGGCATTTCTTGGGGCAATTTTGCTGGGATTGACAGGAAAGGAAGCGGCTTCGATTGGAATTATTGGAGGAGCTGACGGCCCGACCGCTATTTATTTGACAACAAAACTGGCGCCGCATTTACTGGGATCAATTGCCATTGCAGCTTATTCCTATATGGCTCTTGTGCCTGTAATTCAGCCGCCAATTATAAAATTATTGACAAGTAAAAAGGAAAGAATGGTTGAAATGAAGCAGCTTAGATTTGTGAGCCAAAGAGAAAAAATAATTTTTCCAATTGCAGTAACGATCATTGTTATTCTTTTAGTTCCATCATCAGCTCCATTGATTGGAATGTTAATGCTTGGGAATCTAATAAAGGAAGCAGGTGTTGTTTCAAATTTAGTTGAACATGCAAGAGGAGCTATGCTATACTGTATTACAATTGTACTTGGAATGACAGTTGGAGCAACTGCTGACGGAGAGCATTTTTTAAATTTTGTAACAATAAAAATCATTATTCTTGGATTAATTGCATTTTCTTTCGGAACAGTGGGAGGAGTGCTATTTGGAAAAATAATGTATAAATTCACAAAAGGAAAAGTAAATCCGATGATTGGAGCAGCAGGGGTTTCAGCAGTGCCAATGGCGGCAAGAGTTGTTCAAAAAATTGGACAATCTGAAAATCCTAAAAACTTTTTGCTAATGCATGCAATGGGACCAAATATAGCTGGTGTAATTGGATCAGCTGTAGCAGCAGGAGTTCTTTTAATAATATTTAGATAAATCATTACTCTCATTAATTTTGAAGTATTATATTTAATGGGAGTATTTTTAAATTAATAAATAGATGGAAGGAGAAAAAAATGAAAAATATAAATTTGTATAAATTTAATGAATTGGGTTCAACGAATGATTATTTGGAAAGAAATCATAGGAATTATGAGGAATTTGATGTTATTTGCGCTAAAGATCAGACTCATGGGAGGGCACGTAGGCAGAATGACTGGGTTTCTATGGAGGGAATGGCTATTTTCAGCTGGAGGAAAGGGAAAACTGGGAAATTGAGGATTATTTGAAATTGCCTTTAATTGCTGGGCTTGCGACAATAAGGGATTAAGGGAATAGAAAATTTAGAGTATAAATTTAAGTGGACAAATGATGTTTACTTGGAAAAATAAGAAGTTATGCAGGGATTTTGATGGAAAAAAACAGATAATGTCTATATTGTTGGAATTGGGATAAATGTAAATAATATATTGCCGGAAAAATTGAAAAATAAAGGCAATGTCATTGACACAGGCGACAAATAAAAAAATATGAAATTGATGAAATTATAAAAAAATATTGTTTCTGAATTTCAAATATTGTGTGAAAAATTTGGAAAAATGGATCGTGGGAAGATATTTTAAAGGAAATAAACGAAAATAAATTATTTGAAGAATAAAAAGATAGAATTAAAATTTGGAAATGAAAAAAGTTCTAGGGAATTGCACAAGATATTAATGAAAATGGAGAAATTGAAGTTCTGATAAAAAAAGATGAAGCAGGAAAAAGGTGAGATTAAGAGTTTTTTTCAATTGGAGAGGTTTTTGAAAAAAATTATTTTTTTAAATTTTTTTATGCTATTTCCTATTTAAATGGCGAATTATACTGCTAAAAAATTATATAAATCCAGGATTTGAGTAAAATAGTCATAGCTTTTTGAGTTCAGTTTTAAAAGCAATTTTACTATAGTTATGAGGGTCGAAGTTCATGATATAATTTCTATTTTTAAACGAGATTTAGCGTTGTATATCTGTCAAAAAGATTTTTTTATTTTAAAAATTTTTAGAATTGACTATGAAAATAACAAATGTTATAATATAAAAAATTTTATATTATTTTATGGCGGAGGTATTATGAAAAAAAATATTTTGAGAAGTTTGTTGCTGGTAATAGTTTTTTTATTTGCGATTAGTTGCGGGAAAAAGAATGATACGATTAAAATTGTATTTTTGCCAAACGAAACTAATGATTCATTGAAGAAGTCAAGGGAAGAATTTGCTCGGATTGTGCAGGAGGCGACTGGGAAAAAGGTTGAGATTGTTACGACAACTGATTATAATATTACGGTGGAAAATATTGTTTCTGGGCAATCACAAATTGCATATATTGGAGCAGAGGCATATTTGAATGCTAGAAAGCGTACAAAGGATATTGAGGCTGTGCTGACAAATTCAGGAGAAAGTGGAACGTTAAAAGATGCCCTTTATTACAGCTTTATTGCAGTAAGAGGGGAAGATGCCGATAAATACCGTTCTGGAAATGGATTTGACCTGAAAAAGATTAAAGGTAAATCAATAGGATTTGTTACAAATAGTTCTACATCTGGATTTAAAGTGCCTGGAGAGGTAATTGTAAAGGAATTTGGGCTAAAAAATACAGATGAATTATTGGGAAATAAGGTATTTTCAAAAGTTATGTTTGGAAACTCGCATCCTGGGACTCAAGTTTTATTGTTTAAAGGGGATGTTGATGTTGCAACATTTGCTATTCCAAAATCATTTACAATATATGAATTAGTTGCTGGAAAAGACTTTAATTCAGGGGCTACATATAAAGTTAAAAAAGGAGCAGTTGCACCGTTTGGGGAATTTGCAGGAAAAACTTTTACAGTTATAAAATCAATTCCTGTTTATAATGGACCAATTGTGTTTAATACAAGAACTTTGTCAAAAGGAAGATCAGGAAAAAATCAAAAAGGCCCTAATGGCTAAGTCAACAACTGATAATCCGCATATTTTCAGCAATAAAAAGAGTAAAGTGAGAGGATTGTTCCTGAAGGAAAATGATAATGTAGGATTTGTAGAAACAAATACAGCATGGTATGAAGGAATGAAAAATATAAAATAAACCTGTTTGATAACCATGAAAATTTAGAATTTAATAAAAATAAAAAAATAGGGTATTGAACATGTCTAAATAATGAAAAATTTAGGAGTAAAAATAAAAAAATGCGTTTAGATAAATTTTTAAAGGTAACAAGAATTATAAAAAGAAGAACAGTGGCAAAGGAACTTGCAGATAATGGAAACATCGTTGTAAACGGAGATCCTAAAAAAATCTTCCTATGATGTGAAAAAAAGGCGATATTTTTTTGAAATAAAAGTATTTTAATAAAAAAATATAAAGGTAAAAAGTGCTGGATTTACCGCCTGAAAGTCTGAAAAAGAATTTATTGAAGACTATATTGAGATAATTGGATAATCTGTACTTAAAGTTACTTTAAATAAATTAAGGAAATATTATATTCTTTATCATTTTCTCTCTTGTTTTTACGATAAATAAGGTATAATTGTATTGGAAAAATAAAACTATAAAACAAGGAGAAGACTTATGAAAGTAACTGATATTCGTATTAGAATTGGAAGACAGACAGAAAAACATCGAAAGATTGAAGGCTTATGCCGACATTACATTTGACGAAAGTTTTGTCGTTCATGGATTAAAAAAATAATTGACGGACAAAACGGACTTTTTGTGGCAATGCCATCAAGAAGAATGCCAAACGGAGAATTTAAGGACATAGTTCATCCTATCAAACCTGAACTTCGTGCTGAAATAACAAAAAGTTATTTTTAGAAAAAAATTTGAACAAGAAAAAGCAGCTCATACTGAAGCTGAATAATATTTCATTAAAAAGTACACCAAAATACTAAAATCATATATACATAATAATACTAATATCAGTGGTGTACTTTTTATTTCTTCTTAATTTTTTTCACTTCTTAAATCTTACAATTCAAAAATTTATTTTATTTTTCAAAATTAAACTAATCTAATATCGTTTTTTTATTTATTTTCTTTCTTAATTGGAAGATATAGCAAAAATTGTAAAAAAATCATTGTCAATATTAAAAACAATATCATATAGCCAGATTGGTTTTATAAAACTCACTTGTGAAATAATATGAGTTCTTAAAAAAACATTGCGTTTATTCCTTTAAAAAAATAGAGTTATAGATAAATGCATATAAAAAAATATGAGAAGTAATGTAATTATTGATTGAATAAGTCCTTTTTTTGTAGGTTTTCCACCTAAATAAGCGGATCCAAAAAAAGCTGTAAATACAATAAGCGCATGCATTATTATAAAAAAATATACGTAATAATTATCGTGATAATAGATTATTCCAGGTAAAAATTAATGCTAAAAACTGGTCCAAAAAGTTAAATAGTAAACTGTATTATAAAAAATTTTTGTCCTGAAAATTAGATATAATCCTGCAAAAATTGCTGCAAAGTTACAAAGATGTATTGGCATAACGTTGGTTTATAGGCTCATTTTGGTACATTAACCTGTAAATTGAGTCGATTATTTTAAATATTAATAAAAAAATAACCTAAAATTGTTGAATATTTTTCTATGTTTACATTCTTAAAAATTCTTGGAATATAAAAATAAAAAAATATGCAAATTAAAGTTGATACTACAAAGGTTTCTATGTGAATTGGACTAAAAATAACTAAAAAGTCAAAGTTTCTCCTTCTTGTTTCCTATTTTTTTATTTAAAAATTTCTCAATGCTTTTTCATTGTTTTTGACTGTAAAAACATCCAGTCTTTTTATTCCAGGTATATTATAGGCTACTTTCCAAGTTCCAGAGTGTTCTAAACCTGGATTGGCATCTTTTGGCAAATATGGATTTGTGCCCTTTTCAAGTGTTGTGTATTTTATGTTTGATTTTTGGGCAATAACTTTTCTTGCACCTTCTAAAAATTGTGCATCTGTGTAATCGGCTCTCCAATTGTCTTTTGCTACTGTGGCTCCTCTTTTTATAAGTTCGCTTGTAATTGCATTCATTCCTGGATAGGCCTTTTCATCGCCAGTTGAAACTGTTATCCATAGATTATTTTTTGCCATAGTAGACACTTCTTTTGGATTCCATTGGCAAGCTACCAAATATGAAGCTGCAAACAATTCTGGATATTTGTAGTTCATGACAATAGCCATCATTCCACCCATTGATTGCCCTGTTACATATAATTTTTTTTCATCAATGCTATATTTTGAAATTAAATAATCTCTTATCAAATTTACAGTCGCATCTAAATCACTTGTAATATCTCCATTGTCATCTACTACTTGTCTTTGAATATTGAGGAGCTAGCACAAATGCCTCATGTTTTTGCCTGTTCTTCAGGAGCTGCAAATGAAGTTGCGCCATTTCCTTGAAATAAAGCAGTTTTCGTGTCTTCGCTCAGAACTCCCTTATCGTGCATAAACAGTACAAGCGGATATTTTTTATTCTTGTCATAATTTTTTGGAATATAAAGATTATATTTCACACTTGTCCCAGTTTTTGGATCTTTATACACAAACTGCTTAAAGTTTTCCACAATCAGGTTTCTAGTTTTATTATTTTCAAGTATTGCAATGCTTTTTTCCAATTTTTTACCATTTGTAAATAAAATATCTTCCTTTTGTGTTATTTTAGAAGTTGCCTTTTTCATTTGAAATCCAACTTCATCATTTCCTTCAAGGCGAAGAGAAGCCCCGCTGTCCTTTGGATTTAATTCAATAATGACAAATCTTCCGTCTTTTACAATATCAGTTCTTTCTGGACGGGTATTTGAATAGATTTTTTCAACAGTTCTGTCTGATACTGTAAAAGTATTCTTTGTCAATTGCGAATTTACTACCCTTTCATTAAATTCTACAATAATATGCGTAATTTGCTGTCCTGTTCCAAAAACTTCCGTTACAGATGTTACACTTCTTATCCCTTTGGGATATTTTATTTTTTCAGTCTTTAATGCAGTAGTTGTTTCTGCTGAAACAATGCCCGCTGATATTAACATACCGAAAATTGTTAAAAAAATAATAATATTTTTTTCATAGATATCCTCCTTTGCTATTTTTATCCAGATACATTCAATAGCTTTTTTTAATTTCATTATTTTTAAAGAAAAAGCCCTTGATAAATTTTTACCATAATTTTTTTATATTTCAAATATTATTTGCCTTTAATTTTTTTCAATATTCTCAATTTAGTTTGTTATTTTTAGTTTTATGGTAAACTATTTAAGTAAAAAGCAAGGCATTTTTAGAGAAATTTGGCTTGTATTATGATATTTTTCTGGGGGAAAAAAATGAAGAGGGATAATGGGAATAAAAAAATAATAAAAAAATAGATTTTTGAACGAATGCTGGATGAAGAAAAAGGAAAAGGGGTCATCGAGAAAGACTAAGGCAGCGATTTCTGTCAACAGGGGCAAAAAGGATTTACAGATTGTGAAATTTTTGGAATTATTGCTTACTTATACAGTTACTAGGAAAAAAACTGCAGAGGAATTGCAGGGGAACTTTTAAGGAAATATCGGGATTTGTATACGATTTTTGAAACAGCCTGGGGAAGAACTGCAAAAAAATAAATATATGACTGAAAGGGCAGCCGTATTTTTTTAAACTTTTATTTGAAATAATTGAAAAATGAATTGTATAAAAAAAGTATATAATGAGCGAATCGTACTTTCAAGCAACCTGAAATTGCTGAATTATCTGAAATTTTCCCTTTTAAGCAGGGATATTGAAGTATTTAAGGTATTGTTTTTTTAAATACACAGAATGAACTGTTAAAGGAAGAGGAACTTTTTTTTGGAACGATCGACAGAAGCACGGTCTATATTCGGGAATTGGTAAAAAAAATTTTAGAATATAATGCAAAGGGAGTAATTCTGGTGCATAATCATCCATCAGGCTCATTAAAGCCGTCAGAATCTGATATTTTGCTGACGAGAAAGGTAAAGGAAGTTTTGGAAAAATATAGAAATACGGTTGCTGGATCATTTAATAGTAAGTGAAAGAGGGCATTTCAGCTTTTTGGAAGGTGGGATTTTATGAAGATAATAAATATAAAATTTAGGAAAACAAAAAAAGTTTATCCATTTATGATAAGCGATTCGGAAGATTATAAAAAGGGAGATTACGTTCTTGTAGATACAATTCGTGGGGAACAGATAGGAATAGTTCTTGGAATTGCATTAAATAGGCAGAATGCTGATCAAGATGATTTGAAAAATTAGGGAAGTAAAAAAAGAAAATTGACAGAGGAAGAAGTAAAAAAATTAGCAGATTTGGATAAAAAAAGCTGATGAAGCATATTTTAAATGTAAAAAAAGATTGTAAAAAGACTGCTTCCTGAAATGAATCTTGTTATTGGAGAATATACATTTGATGAAGGAAAGCTAATTTTTTATTTTACAGCGAATAACAGGCTTGATTTTAGGGAACTGGTAAAGGAAGTAAATAAGACATTTAAAAAAAGAGTGGAATTTTATCAAATTAAGACAAATGATGAAGGAAGAATTTTTGTCAGCTTTTTGGGAAGTATGGACGGGAAATTTACTGGTAAAAAAATAAAAAAATGAAGAGTGTGCAGAAATTTTTTTGTAAATAGAATACTTGAAATATGAGAAAAAAATATCCAGTAGTGGAGGATTTTGTAAGACATGCAAATTTTGATATATTGTTATGCAAAAGTACTGAATTTACTGGATTTATCTATTAGTTTACACAAAAATTCTGGACACTCCTTTTAGAATTGTAAATAAGTATAATTTTTTTCAGGGATTTGATAACTTGAATTAAAAAAATATGGATATTTATAAAATTTTTAAAAAAAGAGTTGAAATATTTGAAAATATATGTTATACTTATTGAGTAATAAAGTTGATGTGGTCGCATAGCTCAGTTGGGAGAGCACCTGCCTTACAAGCAGGGGGTCATTGGTTCGAGCCCAATTGTGACCACCATTTTTATGGAGGTGTAGCTCAGTTGGTTAGAGTGCTTGCCTGTCACGCAAGATGTCGCGAGTTCGAGTCTCGTCACTTCCGCCATTTGCCCAGATAGCTCAGTCGGTAGAGCAAGGGACTGAAAATCCCTGTGTCCGTGGTTCGATTCCGCGTCTGGGCACCATCATAACAACTAAAATTAGAATATATAGTGCAAATCAGTAATTATGCTGTTTTGCATTTTTTTTTATTATTTTTTCAAATAGCAAATTTTTTTAGTAAAAGATCAATATTTTATGTGAACTACTCCCGCTTTCAGAAGCGGGAGCTCTTGGGAAGTATCTGCTTTTTGCTAGCCAAATATATTTACCAAGCTCTTCGGGCAGTCCCTGCCCTGTTTTTTTATTTTCCTAATATTCCAACATCAATTTTTCCAATGTTTTTTTATATTCAGTGCTGCATTGTAATCTCTATCAATTTCAATTCCACAGCACTCACATTTATAGCTTCTTTCTGATAATTCCAGTTTCTCTTTAACATTTCCACATTTACTACAAGTTTTTCGACGATGAAACCACTTATCTATCTTCAAAAATTGCTTTCCTAAAAAAATATCAGTTTATACTCAAGCATTCTCAAAAAAACATTCCCCATCCATTATCTCCTACACTTTTTCCAAAATTTAATGCCTGGCTCATCCCTTTTCATATTTAAATCCTCAACAACCACAGCATTATAATCTTCAGACAATTTTTTTTCGATAATTTATGCAAAAAAATCTCTTCGGCAATTTTTTTGATATACTCATGCAATTTTGATATTTTTCGCTTTTTGCTTATACCAATTTTTTTAGAAAAATTTCACTTTTCTTGACAATGACTTTTGTAATTTTTTTCAATTTTTTTCTCCAATATCCTAAAAATATTTTGGATAATCAGCTCTTTGGTTTTCAGAACTGACAAATAATTCAGGCATTGAAAAAAATCAAGTCCAATTATTTTATTGCTACTTGGCATTTTTTTGAATTTCTTTTTCAAATTCCGTCAAAACAGAAACATAGTAATTTCCATTACTGTTTGTCAATGTTACTGACTTTATTCTATAATCTTTTGGTATTTCTCTATGATATTTTTAATTTTATTCTTTTCAATTTTGGCAAAACCAAATACTTTGTTTTCCTCAATTCGTATCGAATTGTTCACACAATTTGTCGTGTAACTTTTTAACACTAGTCTTTTTAGATTTGAACCTTGGAAACTTTTTGCTCTCTTCTGAAAGAAATTCGTAAACGATCGTTTTACATTCAATTGAGCATTTGAAAGTGCCAGACTGTCTACTTCTTTTCAAAAATTGATTTTCACTTTTCAAACTAGCAGGTGTAATTATTTTTATTTTTTTCCCAGTTTCTTCATAAAATTTATTTGCAGCATACAAAAATCGTATTGTAAACAAAAACGAACACATCCAAAAGTCTTGTTTATCAACAACTCCTGCTCTTTATTTGGATAAATTCTATATTTGAATGCTAAATTATATTTCATAAATTACACCTTCTTTTTGATTTTTGAATATTATTTTTAATGACTTCTCTTCAATATTTTATAAAAAAATTGTATCATAAGTGTATCCTTTTTTTCAACTTTAAAAAAAGCAATTCATCTCCCACTTATAGAAAGCCTACGACTTCTTGCTATCTTTTTGTTAAACAAAATTTATTAAATAGTGCAAGAACACTCGCTACTTTAGTCGTGGGAGGTTCAGAGATGAATCCATTAGTTTAATGGAAAATGATATTAGAATTTTTTTGAAAAAAATTAACTTAACTACTTTATCTAATAAAAAGGTATTTTACAAGGAAAAAAAGATTGACAAATTATAAAAAAATTATATTATAATATAATGACTTGTAAGTCAATTTTTATTGTTAGGTAGGAAGATGTTTGTAAAAGAGAAAAAAATATAAAAAAACAAAAAAAGAGGAAAAATATTGGAAAAAGGCCTTTTGAATTATTTAGGAAAAAAATGGGTATATGGATACAAAAGTTGAGGATATAACAAAGGCATTGGGAATTTCAAAAGGAGTTTTTATACGTATTTCAAGACGAAAGAGGAACTTTTATGTGAATTATTAGAAAGTAAAAAAATCTGAAATGGAAAAAAATATTCGAAAGTAAAAAAATTGATGAAAAATCCGAAAAAAACTTTAGAAAATTTTTATTAAAGAAAGATTTAAAAGTATTCTAGAACTTTTTGAACAATGTGGATATTGGAATAATGAATTCTTTTGCCCAGAATACAAATGTAGGGAAATTTCATGAAGAAATGACAAAAATTTTTTTAAGAGTTTTATCAAGGAAAATATACTTTTAAGATATGAAAGTAACAGAGAATACGATATGGAAATTATTTCAGATTTTTATAATTTCGGCAATTAATAATTATTTAATTAAAAAAATTGTATGTAAAAAGAATATACTTTTTCCCTCAAAGGGAGAGTTTGATGGGATAGTAGAGGATAATCAGAAATTAATTAATGAAATTGTAAAATTCATCGATAATGCATTAAAAATAGATTAAATAGGAGGACAAGATGAAAAAAAATAAATTGCGAATGATAGTGGTGCCATTATTATTGTTAATTGCAATTCCGGGTTTTGCAGAAAAAATAACGATACAGGAAGCAGCAGAAATGGCAATTAAAAATAATAAGGACATTAAAAATTGGAATGTTGAAAACTGAGCAAGGGAAAAATTGATGTGGATAGAGCATGGGCAAGTAAATTTTTTTAAGGTAGGTTATTCGGGAAGTGCTCAAGAGCGTTTAGATAAGGATTTTGGAAGAGTTGGAGAAGCATTTCAGCATTATTTGACATTGTCACAACCGATTTATACAGGTGGAAAATTGAAGTTAAATCATGAAATAAGTAAGGAAAAATTGACATTGTCACAGCTTAATTTGGATAAAGTTAGAAAAGATACTATTTTAAATACAGTTCAGGCATATATAGATGTTTACAATGCGACAAGTACGTTGGGAGTGTTGCAAAAATCGAAGGAAACATTGGATGAAAATTTAAAAACACAAAAAGAATTATATGATTTGAGAATGACTACTAAGCCAGAACTTATAGAAGCAGAGAGAAGTGTGGCTGCCATTGAAGCACAAATTGTAGAACAAGAAGGGAATATTGAAGTTTCCAAAGAAGCATTGGGAATTATAATTGGAGTAAAAATAGTTCACAAATTGAGATAGTTCCATTTGGAGTGGAGGAAAAATTTTACGAAAAACAATTAAATTGGATGAAGATTTGGCAAAGTTGCTAACAGAAAATACAGAATATAAAAATTTCTGTAAAACAAAATGATTTAAGTAAAAAAATATAAAAATTAGAAGAAGCTAGCTTTAAGCCTACAATTAGTGGTGTGATAAATTATGGAACATTACAGCCACAAGATAGATTTGGAAATATTTTTAAAAAATGAAAAAAATTTTTACAACTTCAGCAGGTATAAACTGGAGCTGGGATATATTTGACTGAGGGAGCAAGAAAAAAATAATGTAAATTATGCGAAAAAAGACTCAGGAAATAACAGCAGTTCAAGTGGATCAGACTTTGGAAACTGTTCAAAGCAAATATGAGAAAAAAACTTATTATCAGTTAAGATCACTGGAAAAAAAGTATAGCAGCATTGCAATTAGCGGTGCAAAAAAAGCAGAAGAATCTTATAATTTGGAAAAAGAAAGATATTCTTACAGATTAATTACGATGGAAAAATTTGTTGCAATCGGAAACTAATTTAAGACAAGCCAGAGTAAATTATGCACAGGCTAAATTGAATTATTATTTCCTAGTTTCTAAATATGGAGCATATTTGGATTAGGAATGAAAAAAATTTTATAGAAATAATATGAATTGGAAAAAGTTGATAAGGTTTAAAAGTTATAAAATAAAGATTATAACAATGGAGTTTTAGGGAATCTTAATTTCAAATATAAAAAAACAGGAGAAAAAAATAAAAAGTTTGAAAATATTAATTTAATTGGATTTTAGAGGCTTTTATAAATAATTAAAGTCACTAAGAATAGGGAGGAAAAATGAAAATAAATAAAAAAATAATTGTAGCGATGACGGTGCTAGCCTTGCTTACTGTTTCATGCGGAAAGAAAAAACCAAAAGGAAATTTATCTACAGCAAGACCAGTAAAAGTGCAAGTAATTGGTCAAAATCAAATGTCGTTGGGATACACGGCGAGCGGGTCGATAAAAGGGATAGAAGAAATACCGTATACAGCGACTTCAAGTGGGGAAGTTGTAGTAATTAATGGGAAAAATGGTGATTATGTGAATGCAGGGCAAGTAATTGTGGCGATTGATAATCAAGCGGCAAGATCTGGTGTTAGAGAGGCTGTTTCAAATGTAAGAACGGCAGAATCTAATATTAGTTCGGCACATGGAGATATTAGTGCAGCTAAAGGTAAATATAGCATCAGCAGCAGCAGCAGTGGAAGAAGCGAGAATTAATTATCAAAAAAATATAAAATGTTATATGATAAAAGATTAATTACAGAAACTGATTTCTTGACAGCACAAACAAAAATTAAGTTCGGCACAAGCTAACTTAAATTCAGCTAGAAGTAACTATAATACAGCGGTAAATGCATTATCTTCTAGAAGAAACAGTTTGAGTTCGGCACAAAGCTAATTTGGCTACAGCAAATGATACTAACAGTAAAACTGTTATTAAAAACTAAAAGTTAGCGGATATATTGCAAATATGGATTTAGAAAGACATCAACAAGTATCAGCAGGAGCAAAATTATTTACATTGGTTAATGAAAGTGAAATGAAATTGGAAATTGGAGTTCCAGCAGAAATTGTTAAAAAAATTCAAATGGGAGCACAAGCAACTATAAAAGTTGATGAATTGAATGGTAAGGAAATTGTTGGAACAGTTTATGAAATAGCAGCTTCAGCTGATTCAGCTAGTAGACAATTTATTGTAAAAGTTAAATTCTAATCCAGATAGAGAGTTAAAAAAAGTGGAATGTATGGAAAAAGCAAATATTGCAACAGGAGCTGAAGATGGGTTGATTATTCCTAAAAAGGCGATTGTAGTAAGAGGAGTTCAGCAAGTTATTTATGTTATTAGAGATGGAAAAGCAGTTATGATACCGATAAATATTTCTAATCAAAATGAAACTTATGCGGCAGTGACTGGTGATGAGCTTGACAGCTGGTGATCAGTTAGTTGTTGATGGACAAAATGTTGTACAAGCGAATGAAAAAGTAAATATTGTGCAGTAATAGAAAAATAGAGAAAGGAGCATACGGTTATTGCAATCGTATGAGATAAAATGACAGTAGCAGAATTTGCAACGAAGAGAGTAGTGTCGACAACGATGATACTTATATTTATGATTTTTGCTGGTTGGGTAGCGATGACAGGTATGAAACAGGAAAGAATACCAGATTATGATATACCGATAGTTGTTGTTAATGCCACTTGGACTGGAGCGACAGCGGAAGATGTAAAAACACAAGTATCTAAAAAAATTGAAGATGCGGCATTGAATGTAGATGGAATTAAAAATATTACAACATCTTCATCTTATGGTTCATCAGTAGTTACGATAGAGTTTAACTATGGTGTAGATACAGATATTAAACAAGTACAAGTTCAAACACAAATAGATAAAAATAAAAAGGACAATTGCCAGATGATGATAACTTTAAAAGATCCTACAGTATCAAAAATTAGATATAGCAGGGAGTTCCAACATGGCGTTAATGATTGGAATTACTGGGAAAAATAAAGAGTTAATAACATCATTTGTTGAAGAAACATTACAACCTAGATTGAAGAGAAATAGAGGTATCGGTAATATTTCTGTAATGGGTAATGCGACAAGACAAATTAAAGTTTGGCTGGATCCAGCTAGATTAAAGGAATATAATTTGTCAGCGGCAGAAATTTATAGTAAAATAAAAGCAGCTAATACGGTAACACCAGCAGGTACAATAACTGATGGGACGAAAGAATTTATCCTAAAAAGTTGATGGAGAATTAAAAAGAGCTTGATCAAATTCAGGATATCGTTATTTCAAATCAAAATAATCAAACAGTTAGATTGGCTGATGTGGCAAAAGTTGAGTATGGAACAGAGGATCCTACATCATATGTAACATATAATGGAAAAGAAATGGTTGCCGTTATGATTCAAAAGAGTAAAGATGGTAACTTGGTGGAGGTTGCTAAAAAGGCTAAGGAAACTTTGAAAGAAGCAAAACCATTATTTCCAGAAGGTTCTAGTTATAATATAATAGTTGATAACAGTGAAAAAAAGTTAGTGAATCAATAAAAAAATGTTGCAAGTTCTGGGATACAAGCGGTTATCATTACAATCATAGTACTTTTTGTATTCTTGAAAAAAACTTGAGAGCGTCATTAGTTGTGGGAACATTGATTCCGATTTCAGCAATGTTTACATTCTTCTTACTTACAACACAAGGGATAACATTGAATATGGTTTCGTTAATGGGATTATCACTTGCAGTTGGATCATTAGTAGATAACGGAGTTGTTACGCTGGATAATATTTTTGATCACATTCAGATTAATAAGGAACCAGCAGATGTAGCAGCGATACGGGGTACAAATGAAGTAATTCTTCCGATGATGGCGTCAACTGCAACTTCAGTTTGTGTATTTTTTACCAATTATATTATTTGAAGGACTTGCTAAGGAAGTATTTAAGAGTATTGCATTTTCAATGATGTTTGCGTTGTCAGCTTCGATTATTGTTGCGATGTTATGGGTTCCAATGGCTTCGAGTTTATTTTTAGATGTTAAAAAAATATCAGATAATGCTGAAAAAGCTGCTAAATTTAATGCATTTAGAGATAAATATAAAGAATTAGTGGCAAAAAGTATTGGAAAAATGAGATGGAAAAATGGTAATTGGAGTTACAATAACATTTGTTATAGTTGTATTTGGAATAGGAAAAAAACGGTAAAAACTACGTTCTTTCCAACGATTGACGATAATCAATATTCGGTAGTTGCGACACTTGCGACAGGATTAGATTTAGATGTGTCAAAAGATATTGCAAATAAAATGGAAGCTGTTGTAAAAGCAGATCCAGCGACTAAAGATATAAATGTTATTGCCTCAAAAAGTGCAGCGACAATAAATGTCGATGTAAAGAAAGATACGATGAAGGCAATGAACCGTGTCAGAGAAAAAAATTAAAAGATTTACCAAATGTAACACTTGCGGTTTCACCACAAAAAGCAGGAGGTCGTTTATCGCAGAAGGATTATTCGTTTCAAATAGAAGGTGATGACCCACAAGAATTAAATAGAATTGCAAATTCGATAATGAATGATATGAAGAGTCAGTCTTGGTTTAAGGATGTTAAGTCATCGACTGAAGGTGGATATCCACAAGCTAAATTGGAAGTTGACAGAGTAAAAAGCAGAAAGTTATGGAATAACTGTAACAGATATTACTCAAATGCTATTTATGACAGCATCTGGATCAGCAAATCCAATTGATGTAACTCAAAAGTACAGAAACATTGGATGTAGTGTTGGAATTGGAAAAAAATCAAAAAAATTCATTGAATAAAAATTATGGATTTAGAGATAAAAACTAATAAAAGGAACTTATGTTAGATTAGGAGATATTGCTACAATGCAATATGAAGAAAAGTGCGTCAACTATTTCAACAGAAAAATGGTAAAAAGAATTGTAACAGTTGGTGCGAAACTTGGATAAATCAAAAAGGATTTAACGATGCAGCGACATTTATTCAACAGTCATTCAAGAAGGCAAATCCAGCTGAAGGATACAAAATTGGGGTAGCAGGACAAGCTAAAAACCAATCTGAAATGGGTGGACAAATTAAGAAAGACTTGTTACTTGCGATTGTGTTGATTTATACAGTACTTGCGGTTCAGTTGGAATCATTTATCTTGCCACTTATGATTATGACAACATTGCCATTATCAATGATTGGAGTAATTTTAGGATTAGCGATAACTAGAGTACAACTTAGTATGTTCGTTATGATTGGTATCTTGATGTTATTTGGTATGGCGGTTAATAATGCGATTGTAATGCTTGATTTCGTTGCGGGATTGCGGAAAAAAGGCTGGTCGATTCATGATGCCTTAGTAGAAGCCTGTGGTTCAAGACTACGACCAATTTTAATGACAACGCTTACAACAGTATTAGGTTGGTTGCCAATGGTATTCTCGAGTAAAGGAAGTTCGGGATACTATCAAGGAATGGCGATTGCAGTAATGTTTGGACTTTCATTCTGTACAATCTTGACATTGTTCTTTACACCAGTGTTGTATTCGTTGGTTGAAGAAAGAAAAAGAGAAAAACAAAAAAAGAAAAAAAGAAGAAAAAAGAAGACAGGAAAAAGAAATAGAAAGAAGAGGATATGCTAAATAATTCGATTCTTTGATTTATTAAAGTGTTTGGTAACTTATAAAAGTTAATTTTTATTAAATAGTACAAGAACACTCGCGACTTTAGTTATGAGATGAATTGTACGAAGATTTTAGTAAGCGTATAGGGAAACTTGTATGTAGACACGGAGCAAAACCGTGCAACAAAGAAACTGAACTGCTGGGAACTCTTAAAGCTAGTATGACCACAACATAATACCTAATTGAGAATATGGTATAAGTGTGAAGGTAGCGAAAGCAGAAAAAATATACTAGATGATGCAAGGTTAAATCCTAAACATTGAGCCGTACGTATAGAAAGGAATATAATAGACAATCAGCAGTTAAGCCTGAAAAGGAAAGTTCAACGACTATCCCTCGTGAGGGGAGTACAATACAAGCGATTGGTATTGGAAGTGGTTTCGCCTAAGTCCTTGAAATAGGATATGGATAAGATATAGTCTGTGCTTGTTAGAGATAACAAGAAGTTCATAAGAGAACTGCATAAATGGTAGCGTATTTATGTGAACGACGCTTCCCACTGTTGTGGGGTTTTAAAAACTTTAAAAAAATATTTAAAAAAATACTACTTTTTAATAGATAAAAATGTAGGATATATAATATAATATCTCTGAAAAAACAACAAGTAAAACATCTTAGCAAAAAAAGGAGTTTAGGAATTTAAAATATTTATCTCATATAGCCAAGAACTTAACTAATGAAGCTATATATAATATTAGACAGTATTATTTTAAAAAAATAAAAAAAGTATTTAAGTTATAACGAAAACTATAAAATGCTTAAAAAAATAGTGAGAACTATAAAAAAATTAAATTCTAATATGGCTCAGCAAATTCTAAAAAGAAGTAGACGGAAGTTTCAAATCATTTTTTTGGACTTTTAAAACTTGCTAAGAATGGTCAATATAATTTTAAAGATATAAAATTACCTAAATATCTTGCTAAAGATGGTTTTACTACTCTTGTTATAGGTTTTGTAAGATTAAAAGATGATATTCTGATAGTTCCTTATTCAAATTCGTTTAAGAAAACTCATCAGGAAGTTAAAATTAAGCTGCCACCAGTATTAAAAAGGCAAGAAAAATAAAAGAGATTAGAATAATACCAAAACAACATTCTAGGTACTTTGAAATTCAATATACTTATGAGGTAGAAGAGGTTCAAAGGGAATTAAATAAAGAAAAATGCACTAGGAATTGATTTAGGTATAGATAATTTTTGTACTTGTGTAACTAATAATGGAGCATCATTTATAATAGATGGTAGAAAAATTAAAAATCAATAAATCAATACTATAATAAGATAAATGCAAAATTGCAAAGCATTAAAGATAAGCAAAAGATAGAGCATATAACATTAAGGCAAAAAGAATAGTTAGAAAAAAAGAAATAATCGTATAAATGATTATCTTTCAAAAAGCAGCAAGAATAATTGTAAATTATTGTCTTAATAATGATATAGGAAGAATAGTTCTAGGATATAATGAAGATTTTCAAAGAAATTCAAATATAGGAAGTATAAATAATCAGAACTTTGTAAATATACCATATGGAAAAATTAAGAGATAGATTAATATATCTATGTAAACTATATGGAATAGAATTTAAGCTGCAAGAAGAAAGTTATACATCAAAAAGCAAGTTTCTTTGATGGAGATGAAATCCCAATATATGATAAAGAAAAAATTCACAAGAATACATATTCAGTGGAAAAAAAGAATAAAAAGAGGACTATATCAAACAAGCTCAGGTAAACTCATAAATGCAGATTGTAATGGAGCATTAAATATATTAAGGAAAAAGTAAAGTTGTGGACTTAAGCGTCCTATACAATAGAGGTGAGCTGAACACACCTAAAAGAATAAGGGTAGTGTAAAAGCTATCAAACTTCTTAGAAAAATTTTTGAATATTTTTTTAAAGGTTTTAGAACCCTGCGACTTTAGTCGTGGGAGGTTCAGAAAAAAATTAGAGGGAGAATTTTTGTGAAAAAGATTAGAAATATATTTTGATTCATTTTATACGGAAAAAAATGAAAGAAGAATTAAGAGAGTATGGAATAGATCAATATTTTTATAGTTCCAGCCGTTCATAGTTCGTGGGGCAAAGATTTTAAAACATTTTAATACACATGTTTGGCCAGGGACAGACAGTATTTTAGTTACTTATTTGGAAGATAGGCACGCACAAGAGATTATACGGATTATTAAAATTATGAAGATAGATTTAGGTCGTGGAATTTCGATGGGTGCGGTTATTTTGCCTGTTGAAGATATTATTTTTGTAATTATTTTTCTTAATAATATTTTTTTGTTTAAACAGCGGAATAGTTATAAGTTTCTTTACAAGGAGTTCAAGACTTCTTATTAGCAAATAGTGTAAAATATAACTTCTATTTTTTTAAATGAGTTTTGGTATAAAAAAATAGGTTATTTAGTAAAGGGCATTCTTTTATGGATGTCCTTATTTTAAAAGTAATTTTACTATAAAAAAATAATGAAAAAAAGTTTACTGTATTTAGAGGAAATATGTTAAAAATATGGAAAAGAAAAAAATTTGAAAATTGAGGAGAGAAATAATGAATAATGCTAAAATAAAAAGTTATAGGTATTGGTACGACTGGAAATGATATTTTGAGTAAAAATTATGCAAAAAGGAATTTCAGAAGTTGAACTTGTGGGAATTGATGCAAATCAGGGAATTTAGATAATTTGAATGTGAAATCAAAAAAATACTGATTTCTGAAAAACTTGAATGTAGAAGTGAAAGATACACTGAAAAAAATACGGATTTAGTATTTATTTTGACAGAAATGTCGGAAAAGAATAATAGCAAGATTGCTTGTATTGTTTCAGAAATTGCGAGAAAAAATGGGAATATTGACAATAGTTGCAGTTGCTACGTCAATTGATTCGGATAGAGAGATTGAAGAAATTGAGAAAAATAAAAAAAGTTGCTGATACGGTTATAGTGTTGTCACTTCAAAAATTGGTTGAAAAAAAGGGTTGAATGAATTTTTTTCCTGAATTGTTTGTGAAGAGAGATAGGCTTTTTATAAAGAATTTAGAATTTATATTAAATATGATAAATAAACAAGGAGTGATGAAATCTTGAGCTTAATGATATTAAATCAATTTTAAAAAAATTCAGGAGAAGCTGTGACGGCATTCGGTAAATCTAAAGGGCTGGATAAGGTAAAAGCTTGTGGTAAAAACAAATAGTAAATAATCTTTTTGTAAAAAAATATCCCAAAAAGCTGGTAAAATATTGTTGAATATTACAGCGGGACCAGATATTGGATTAATGGATTTACAGCAGATAACTATGGCATTGAATGAAAAAAATTTGGAGATGGTAAAAGCGAGTATATTATGGGGATATACTTTGAATCCTGAAGCTTTAGATGAAATTGAAGTTGGAATGTTGATAACTGAAATTGCAGTATAAAAAAACTGTAATTTTTTTCTATTATAGTCAAGAATTTATAATAATAAAAAAATATGGAAAAAAATAGAAAAAAATTTTTCTTTTTTTAGAAAAAAATATGGTATAATTTGATGAATACTAGAACTTTAGAAATATTGATTCTTTTTATTGGATAAATTATAAAAAAATGATAAATATATTGGAGAAAAAAATTGAAAAAAATTTTTAAGGATAATTTGCTTACTGCGGAGGAAATGAGAAAAGAAATAGTGAAATTGCAGAAAGCTGGAAAAAGAGTAGTTTTTACTAACGGAGTTTTTGATATTTTTGCACATTGGGCATTTGACTTATTTGGAAGAAGCTGGAAATTTAGGGGATGTTTTTAGTTGTTGGTGTGAATAGTGATGCTTCGGTTAAGGTGAAATAAGGGGGATAAAAAGGCCTATAAATAGTGAAAAAAATAGGGCTTATGTGCTTTTTGGGGACTAAGTTTGTGGATTATGCGGTAATTTTTGATGAAAAAGACGCCTGAAAAAAATTGCTGGATGTTTTAAAAGCCTGATGTTCACGTTAAAGGTGGAGATTATAAAAAGAGGATTTGCCAGAAACGAAAATTGTGGGAAGGAAATGGTGGAGAAGTGAAAATTTTTGTCTTTTTGTGGATAATGTTTCTACTACTCAAATTATTAATAAAATTATTGAGGGCGTATAAAAAAATTAGTTATAATATTTAGAAATGGGAAAAAAATATGGAAAAAATAATGACATTTGAAGAAATTGATGAATTGGCAATAGCTTTGGCAGAAAAAAATTGAGAAGTGGTGGCTGTCTGGGGCTTATTGGAGATTTGGGAGCTGGGAAGACTACGTTTACTAAAAAAATTTGTGAATGTTATAATATTACGGAAAATGTGAAAAGTCCGACATTTACTTATGTTATTGAGTATACTTCTGGAGATTTGCCTGTGTATCATTTTTGACGTTTATAGAATTAATGATCCTGAGGAAATTTATGAGATTGGGTTTGAGGATTATATTGGAGAAGATGGAAGTGTTGTGATTATTGAATGGGCGGATAAGATTTTTGGAGGAGATGCCTGAAGATGCGGTGTTTGTTGAGATAAATCATTATTCGGATGCAGCTCAGGGAAGTGGCGGTTTATAGGATTTTGGATGGAGAAAAAAAGTAGATTATGAGATTGAATAGTTTTTAAATAATTATAAATTAAAAAAATAAAAAAATGGAGAAAAAAATATGTTGACATTTGCAATGACGACTACGACTAAGCTGGCTGGATTGTCGCTTTATGAAAAGGATAAACTTTTGGGGAAATTCATGTGGAAATGGCGAAGACACATTCTACTACGATTTTAGAGCAAATTGACAGCCTTTTTGAAATGGACTGGGAAAAAAAGCTGGATGAAATTGAAAAATGTGCTTGTTTCGATTGGGCCTGGTTCGTTTACAGGGGTTAGAATAGCAATTTCAGTTGTTAAGGGGCTTTTTTTGGAAGAAATGTGAATTTTTATGAAGTGAATGAATTGGATGCGCTTGGGTTTTCAAGGATATTACAATTTGAAGGTAAATTTGGAAAAATGATGAGGATGTGAAAATATATTCATTGATTGATTCTCGGAAGGAAAAAAATTTATTGCGCGACTTATGAAACTTTTAATGGAAAGGCTGGAAGAAAGCTGGAGTTAGTGAAAAAAATTACGAGGTTACAAAAGCTGGATAATGTAATTGAGGAAATAATTGAAAAATAAGCAAGATAAAGGAAAATAATAAAAAAATTTATTTGATTGGAGATGCGGTTTTTAATTATAAGGCTAAAATATTGGATAAATTGGGATATTTTGTAAAAAAATATTTGAGGATAAGAATTTGGCGATTAATACGATGACTTATGTGGAAATGTTTTTGGATGAAAAATTTGAGGGATGATAATGTTATAAAAAAACTGATATTTTTTTAATTTGAAAGCCAGATTATTTGGAAAAAAATCACAGGCGGAAAGGGATAAAAAAACAATGCTGAAAAAAATTTTTTAAATTTGGAAAAGAAGAAAAAAAGGCGAGGAAGAGCAAAAAGAGCAAACTGGAGAAATCAGCTGGACAAGGAAATTCAGGAAAGTGAAAAAGAGATACAAAAAAATAAAAAAAGAAACAGAAAAATGAAATAAAAAAAGCAGCTGATGAAATCTTAAAAAAAGATAATAAAGTTAGCGGAAATTCTGAAGTTGAGAATCTTGAAAGTGAAATGCTGAAAGTAAAGACTTTGAAGATGAGAGTAAAAAGAGTGTTGACAAGAAAAACAAAAGAAAAAGACTGAAAGTAAATTAGATGAAAGCGGTTTTGAGGAAAGTGAAAAGACTAAGAAAAAAAGCCTAAGTTAAAAACCGTTAAAAAGACAGGCTGGCAACACCTAAGAAGGGATTTTTCGGGAAATTGAAGGAAATGCTTCTGGGAAAAAAACGATAGATGACGATTTGTATGAAGAATTGGAGGAACTGCTGATTCAATCGGATATTGGGATGAATATGACAATGCAGCTTGTGGAAGAATTGGAAAAATCAGTTTCACGAAAAAAATTGAAAACATCAGAGCAAATTTATGAGGAATTAAAGGAATTGCTAAAGGCTAAACTTATTTATAATGATGAAAATAATACAAAATTGAAATTGCATGATGGAAAGCTGAACATTCTTTTGATTGTTGGTGTAAATGGAGTTGGAAAGACTACATCCATTGGGAAAATAGCGAAAAAACTGAAGGATAGCGGGAAAAAAAGGTTATTATTGGGGCTGGAGATACATTTAGGGCGGCTGCGATTGAGCAAGTTGAGGAATGGGGGAGACGGACTGGCGTGGAAGTTATAAAGCAGGCACATGGAAGCGATCCTGCCGCTGTAATTTTTGATACTGTAAAAACTGCTAAAAATCGTGGATTTGATGTGGCGATACTGGATACGGCTGGAAGACTTCACAATAAACGTGATTTGATGAAAGAGCTTGAAAAAATAAATAAAATTATACGTGAGCAGTCTGGAGAAACAGACTTTGAAACGTTGCTTGTAATTGACAGCACGACTGGGCAAAATGGGCTGGAGCAAGCTAGAATATTCAATGAAATTGTAGATTTGACAGGAATTATTTCTGACAAAATTTGATGGAACAGCAAAAGGTGGAATTATTTTCCCAATTACAGAAGAGCTGAAAAAACCGATTAAATTTATAGGTGTTGGAGAGGAATTGAGGATTTGCAGGGAATTTGATACAAAAGGAATTTGTTGAAGCTATGTTTGATTAATAAAAAAACAGGAAAGGAAAATGAATTTATGAACACATTGACAAATGAATTGAAGGAAAAGGCTAAAAAAATTAAACAAAAACTATTATTTTACCTGAAACAGAAGATGAAAAAGAGTTTTTGCGGGCAACTGAGAAAAATTATTAACGAAGGAATTGCAAAAAAATTGCTTTAGTTGGAAATGAAAAGGAAATAAAGGAAAAGAGCGGCTAAAATTGGTGTTTCGTTGGAGAGTGCGATATTTTACAATCCTGACTCTTGTGCGACAATTGATGCTATGTCGGAACTTTTGAAAAAAAGAAGAGAAAAAAAGGGAATGACATTTGAAACTGCAAAAGCGATACTTATGTCAGATCCAAGATATTTTGCAGCAATGCTTGTGCATCAAGGTAGAGTTGATGGAATGGTGGCAGGTTCATCTTCTCCAACAGCACACGTTTTAAGAGCGGCAATTCACGTAATTGGACCAAGACAAGGACTAAAGACAGTATCAAGTTCTTTTGTCATGATAACAAATACGCCTGAATTTGGAGATAATGGAACATTTGTATATTCAGATGGTGGAGTAATCCCTGATCCTACAGCAATGCAGCTAGCCGATATTGCAATTTCTGCAGCTGAAAAAAAGCTAGATTTACTGCTGGAATAAAGGAACCTAAAGTGGCATTCCTATCATTTTCCACAAAGGGAAGTGCAGATGGAGTGTCTGTAAGCAAAGTTAGGGAAAGCAATTGAAATCTTGAAAGTTAGAAACGTTGATTTCGACTTTGATGGGGAATTACAACTGGATGCGGCAATTGTGCCAGAAGTGGCTGCTGCAAAAAGCTCCCAAACTCAAAAAGTGGCAGGACAGGCAGAATGTATTAATTTTTCCCTGATTTGGATTCAGGAAATATTGGTTATAAATTAACACAAAAGATTGGCAAAAGGCAAAAGGCATTGGGACCATTGATTCAAGGGTTGGCAAGACCAGTTCACGATTTGTCGAGAGGATGCAGCGTGGAAGATATTGTGGAAGTTGTGGCAATTACGGCTGTGGAATCTGAAATGTAATTTTTTTGACAAAAAAATGATTAAAATTGAATTTATATGATATAGGTTGTTAATAGTTAAGCAATAATAGTAATTATAGCAGCAAGGAGGTCAATCCTCCTTGTCAAAAAAATAGTAGAAAAAAATAAACACATAAATTTGGAGGATAAAATGAAAATTTTTAGTAATAAATTGTGGAAGTTCATCTGCGAAAATTTGAACTTATTGATATGACTAATGAACAGTCGTTAGCTAAGGGAAATTGTGAGAGGATAGGGAATTGCAAATCCAATTTTTCAGTTATAAAAATTTAATAACTGGAGAAAAAAATTAGTGAATTGGAAACTCCTATGGAAAAATCATACAGTTGCGGTAGAATTAATATTAAAGACGCTTCAAGATGAGAAAAAATTGGAGTAATAGCAAGCACAGATGAAATTGATGCGATAGGGGCATAGAATTGTCCACGGTGGAGAATATTATGAAAAAAATCTGTACTTGTCGATGATGAAGTTATAAAAAAATCTTGAAGAAATCGCACCGCTTGCACCACTACACAATCCAGCCCATATAATGGGAATAAAAAGTTATTCAAAAATTACTTCCTGGAAAGAAAAAAATGTAGTTGTATTTGATACTGCATTCCATCAAACAATGCCAGCAAAAGGCATATATGTATCCTTATCCTTATGAAGACTATACAGAATTAAAAGTTAGAAAGTATGGTTTCCACGGGACTTCTCATAGATATGTAAGTGGAGTGGCACAAGAAATGCTAGGTAAAAAAGATTCTAAAATTATAGTTTGCCATCTTGGAAATGGAGCGAGTATTTCAGCAGTTCAAAAATGGTAAAGTTGTAGACACGTCAATGGGAATGACACCGCTTGCAGGAGTTATGATGGGAACTAGAACTGGGGATGTAGATCCTGCCTCTGTTATTTATGTTATGAGAAAAAAGAGGATTATCTTTGGATGAAATGAATAATAGAATGAATAAGAAATCTGGAATTTTAGGAATGATTGGAACTAGTTCGGATTTCCGTGATTTAGATGCGGCTAAAAAGGCTGGAGATGAAAAGGCTATTTTAACTTATGACATGTTCTGCTACAGAATACAGCTTTATATCGGAGCTTATGTTGCGGCAATGAACGGTGTTGATGCTATTGCCTTTTACTGGTGGAATTGGAGAAAAAATTCTGTTGGGGCTAAAAAAACAAATTTGTGAAGGGCTTTCATTTTTTTGGAGTTGAGCTGGATGAAGAAAAAAATGCAAAAAGATTACCAGGAAATGTAGAATTGTCTACAGAAAAATTCAAAAAGTTAAAATTTACAAGATTGAAACAGCTGAAGAACTTGTAATTGCAAGAGATACTTATGAATTAACAAAATAAATACTGCATTAATAAAATTTTTGTAAAGTTATAATTTTCAATAAATTGCGAGATAAGAGATTAGAACTGTTCGATAACTATGAAAACTTAGAATTTAATGAAATAGATGTATTTAAGCAAGGGTCTTACCCTTTTGTATAGGAAAAAAATCGAACATTTCTACTGTGAAAAATTGAATAAAGTAAAGAGAAAAGAGGGAAATATGTCAACATTAAATATAATTTATTATACAGGCACTGGAAATACTGAAGAAATGGCAAAAATATATTGGTGAAGGTGCAGAAAGTGCTGGATCTAATGTAAAAACTTATAAATGTGGAAGAGGCTGATGAGAATGCAATAGATGCTGACTTTTATTGCATTTGGATCGCCTGCAGTTGGAGCAGAGGAAATTGCGCCGGAAATGGTGGAATTTTTTTGAAGGAATAAAGGATAAAAATCATTGGTAAAACAGTTGGGCTATTTGGTTCGTATGACTGGGGACAAGGTGGCTGGATGGAAACTTGGCGTGAAGAAATTATAAATGAAGGGACTTTCTGTCGTGAATGACGGGCTTATTATTCATTTGGCTGTTGATGATGATGAAAAAAATTGAAAAAAATGCAAGGAATATGGAAAAAGCAATAGTTGGTTAAATAACAAGGGTTAAAAAGTTCCCTTGATACTGATAGATTAGTTATCTATTAAAAAAATGGAGGAAAAAAATTGGAAAAATTTGTTAATCCAGCTTGCCATAATGGTTTTTGTTGGAATACTTATAGGATGGTTTACAAATTATTTGGCTATAAAATTGTTATTTAGGCCCTATAAGAAGTAAACTTCCTATTTTTTTCAAAAATACAGGGATTAATTCCCAAAAAAATAGAGATAAAATTTCAGAAAATATAGCGGAAACGATAGAAAAGGAGCTTATTTCAGTAAAATATATTACTGAAAAAGCTAAAAGATAGCGATGTTATAAATGATGAAGTTTTGGATAAACTATTGGACAAAAATTATAGGAGAAAAAGCTGAAAAAAAGCATATTAGAAAAAAATCCGCTATTAAAAAAATGTTTTTTTAAATGATTCAGTAATTGAAAAAAATAAAAGCGTATTTTAAAAAGGCAATTTTAGAAAAATAAAGAGGAAATAGTGGAGGAAATTTTAAAAAAATTGCAGAAGACAAAAATTGACTTTTAAAGGAAATCATGCTTGAAAAAAATGAAAAAAATTTCTCGTTAGAAGAAATGGAAAAAAATAATTTTGTCTGTGTCTAAGAATGAATTAAAAGCATATTGAAATTATTGGTGGAGTATTGGGAGGAATAATCGCATTATTTCAGTTTTTTTATAATGCTGTTATTAAAAACAGATATAAAAATAATATTTTAAATAAAAAAACAATTAGACTAGAGGATTTAAAAGAATTATTGAGGAGAAAAAAATGAATGAAGAAAGAATATTGGAACCTAAGGAATTGGGAGAGGACAATATTCAGAAAAGTTTACGACCAAGGACTTTTAAAGGAATATATTGGCCAGCAGGATTTGAAAGAGAAGATGAATATATTTATAAAAAGCTGCTAAAAATAAGGAATGAGTCGCTGGATCATATTTTTGCTTTATGGGCCTCCAGGGCTAGGGAAAACTACGCTTGCGGGAGTTATTGCTACGGAAATGGGAGTGAATCTGAAGGTGACAACTGGGCCTGTGCTGGAAAAAGGCAGGAGATTTGGCGGCTATTTTGACGTCTTTGGAGGAAAAATGATATTTTATTTATTGATGAAATTCATAGATTGAATACATCTGTGGAGAAATTTTTGTATCCTGCGATGGAAGACGGAGAACTGGATATTCTTATTGGGGAAAGGGCCGTCTGCTAGAAGTATACGTGTGGAATTGCCGCAATTTACGTTGATTGGGGCAACTACAAAGGGCAGGGACAGTTGAGTACGCCGCTTAGGGATAGATTTGGAGTTACTCATAGGGATGGAATATTATAAGCTGGAAGAATTGAAGGAAATTATACGAAGAGGGGCGAATATTCTTGATATTTCCTATGATGAGGATGGAATTACGAAGTGCCAAAAAGAAGTCGAGGAACGCCTAGAATTGCGAACAGGCTATTGAAAAAGGGCGAGAGATTTTGCGCTTGTGGAAGGTTCGGGAGTTCTGGAAAAGGAAAGCGTGGATGGAATCCTGAAATTGCTAGGAGTGGATGACAATGGGCTGGATGAGCTTGACAGGAATATTTTGCTGTCGATTATAAATGTTTATAATGGAGGTCCTGTTGGAATCGAAACTTTGTCGCTTTTTGCTCAGGGGAGGACAGACGGACAATTGAGGAGGTTTATGAGCCATATCTTGTAAAAATTGGGTTTATAAAAAGAACTCCACGTGGAAGAGTTGTGACAGAATTAGGATATAACCATTTAGGAATTGAAAAAAATATTTAGCGGAAAAAAATAAAAAATTTAAAGATACTAATTGATACTGAATTCCAATTAAAAAAAGCAGAAACTATAATAGACCTGTTCGATAACAAAAAAATATACTGGAGCAAGGGGCTTGAACTTTTGTAAAAAAATAAAAAAACTTAAATTATTGAATATATCTGTTGGATTTTTAGCCTTTGGTAAAAATTTATGGTAAATCTGTTATTTAACTTGGAGATAGTATTAAATGAAAAAAATGAGGGTGAAAAAAAGCTGTTGTTGACAGTAATAGCGGAAAAAAAGAAAAATATTGATGAAAAATAATGGAAAAAAATTTTTGATAAAAGACAGATCAGACTGTAATCACGTTCAAAAATGTATATCGTTTAAATATAGGTGATGAATTGCGGGTAATTGACGGGGAATATGAATATTTTACAAAAAAATTGCTGAAATTTCAAAAAAAGGAAATAGCTGTAAAAAAATATTGGAAAAAAAGAAGACAGTTATTCTTTGAGTATAAATATTGATATTGCGATGGGGAATTTTTGAAAAAAATGACAAAAATGAATTTAGCAATACAGAAATTGACGGAAATTGGTGTAAACAGGATAATTCCTTTAAAAAAACTGAGCGAGTTGTTGTAAAAATTAATGAAAAAAAGGAAAAAAATGGGATGTCGTTGCAAGGGAAACGCTGAAACAATGCAGAGGAGTGAAAATTTACTGAAATTACATCTGTAAAGAGACTTTCGAAATTGATTATCAAAAAAATATGATAAAATAATTTTTTTGCCTATGAAAATAGTGGTGAATCTAAAATCTTTATCAGAAATAATAAAAAAAGAAGATAAGAATATTTTTGTATATAATTGGGCCTGAAGGTGGAATTACAGCGGATGAAGTTGATTTTTCTAAAAAAATAATAAGGCAATAGAAATTAGTTTGGGAAAAAAAGGATTTTTGCAGGGCAGAAACTGCGGCAATTGTTGTCTGTGGCATTATTGCTAATTTTTTTATATAGCTTTTTATTTTACTAAAATTAAGAAATAAATTGAAAATTAGCTGAATATATAATATAATATACAATAGCAGTAATAAATAATTTATACAAGGATTTTTTTGTGCAATTATTAAATATTTTTAAGTTAATTATTAATAATTTTTTTATTTGATGCCCATTTTCTTTTTGACTAAATTTTGATTAATACTTGTTTTAGTCAAATCAGTTATTATAGTTAAACTTAAATTGTATTGATTTTTTTAAATAAAAAAATTAAAGCAGAAATAATTTGATAAATAAAAAAATATAAAAAGAAAGGAAGTTCAGGGAATGAGTGAATTGAATAACAATTATGAAAAGGAAGTTCAGGAAATAATTGATATTATGGAGGATAAGAAGGCACAGGGATATAAAAGGTGTATGATATGAGAGGAAAAATCGCCATTTTTTTGATTATTCAATATTGTGTACTGGGAGTTCTTCTAGAAATATTGAAGCGATAGCGACTGATATAAAGAAAAAGCCTTGAAAATGTGAAAAAAATGTGGAAGGGGCTTGAGGAGGCTAACTGGGTTCTTATTGATGCCGGAGATCTAGTTATAAGCGTGTTTAGTAAAGATGCCAGAGATTACTACAGACTGGATGATTTTTTTATAATGGCGTGAATGAAGAGAAACGAGGAAACAGAATAGATAACAGTTATAAAGAGGAAAATTATGAGAGAATTAGATAAAGAAGAAAAAAATGTACGATTTATTGCCTTTCTTATTCTTGTTGGAGCTGTTTTTTTCTAATATTAATCGCACGTCTGTTTACATTGCAGATATTAGAGGCTTCACAATATGCGGAACAGGCATTGCAAAAATAGAATTAGAACAAATATAATAAAAGGCTACACGTGGAGAAATTTACGACAGGGAAGGTAAATTGCTTGCTAAAAAAATACAACAGGATATCAGCTGGTTCATATGCATACATATACGTTAGATCCAAATGACTTGAAACTTTTTAAAAGGAAGTTAAAGGGAATGACGCCAGAACAGATGGATGCTGAGGCTTGCTAACGAACGTAAGGCTGTGGCAAAAACGGATTAAAGGAAACAATGGGCGATATAAATACTATAAGCCAGCTTACAGGATATCAGGTTGACTATCTTATAGATAGATTTTTATAAGCGACAAAGAATGGGAACTGATAAAAAGATACTTGTTATTGAAGATTTAGACAAGCAGGTGGCATTAAGGGCAATTGAAAAAATTAATAATGACAGAATCGACATTGTGGAGTATAATAAGAGATTTTATCCTGAAGATGCGCTTGCATCGCATGTTATTGGATACGTAAAGCCTATTAGTGAAAAGGAATTCAAGGATCTGGAAAAGGATGGATATAGAAATAGTGACCTGATTGGTAAAAAAGGTGTTGAACGTTCTTACGACAAAGAAATGAAAGGTCAAGACGGTAGGGAAAATGTTGAAGTTGATGCTAAAGGAAATGTTATAAGGCAAGTGGAGGCAACAGAAAGTGTTGCAGGAAAAAATGTCTACTTGTCAATTGACATGGAATTGCAAAAATATATGACAGATGCATTTTCAGGTAAAAGCGGGGCTTTTATTGCAATGGAAGCTAAAACTGGAAAAATAATTACATTTGTAAGTAATCCTGAAATCAGCTTGAATTTATTAAGTTCGAGAATACCTGATAATCAATGGACTGAACTGGTAAATTCAAAAGGCAAAAGCCGCTTGTTAATAAAGGGATTGCTGGACTTTATCCACCAGGATCGACTTTTAAAAGCGGTAACAGGAATGGGAATACTGGAATCTGGAATTTCTCCTTATGCTACTGTAAATTCAACTGGACAGTACAGATACGGGAAGTTAATATTTAGGGATTCGCATAAATCTGGAAGCGGAATTACCAATTTTGCAAAATCCATAGAGCAATCTGTAAATACATATTATTATGTATTTTTCACAAAAAAAGCTGGAATTAACAATATTGTAAAAATATGCAAAGGAATTTGGAATTGGATCTAAGACAGGAATTGACATTCCTGGAGAATTGACAGGAACATTGCCTAGTCCTGAATGGAAGAAGAAAAGATTTAAGAAGAAACAGGATCAGAGATGGCTGCCTGGAGATTTGATAAATATGTCAATTGGACAAGGATATGTTTTGGCAACTCCAATTCAAATTGCCTCAGTTTATCAAACTATAGCTAATAATGGTGTAAAATTAAGACCTACAGTTGTTGACAGATTTGTGACATATTCAGGAAAAGTTGAAAATAATAAGCCTGTAGTAATAAAAAAATTGAAGGTAAGTCCAAAAGAATTTGAAAACTATTACAAAAATGCCTTGAGATTGCCAGTAAGTGGTCCAGGTGGGACAGCTAAAGTTTTATATATACCAAATTATCCAGTTTCAGCAAAAACAGGGACTGCACAAAATTCAGGATTTGGAGATAACCACTCGTGGATTGCGGGATATTTTCCATCTGATAATCCTCAGATTGTTTTTGTGTCAGTTGTAGAAGGTGGAGGATATGGAGGAGTAGCTTCAGGATCTATGGCACAGAAATTTATATACAAATATAGAGATAAATACGTTTTGAAAAAAAGCAGGATGCTGAGAAGAAGAAACAGGAAGAAGAAAAAGAAAAAAAGCAAGATGAAAAAAATAAGAATTTAAAAAAATAATAACAATGTAAAAAAATTAAAAATGAAGGAGGTGTTTGCTAAATGTCAGAAAAAGGAAAAAAAGGCGAGTTCGGTAATCAAATCTTAAAAAGAAATTTTTTTCCAAGAAGGAAGATATTAATAAAATAAAATCTGGAATGAAAAAGATTTAGAAGGAAAAAAATACGAATCGAAGACATTTAGATGAAAAAACGAAATACGTTATATTCAAGAGTAAATGACAGGAATAGACATATAGACAGAAAAAGTGGATGGAAAAAGAGGAAAAAAATGTATGTAATTCCACTTGGAGGTCTTGAAGAAGTTGGAAAAAATATGACAGCTTTTCAATACAAGGATGAAATTATCGTGGTGGATGCAGGGCTGAGTTTTCCAGAAGATGAGCATCTGGGAATAGATGTTATAATTCCTGATTTTTCATATCTGGAATCAAACCGTCATAAAATAAAGGGGACTTTTATTGACGCACGGACATGAAGATCATATAGGGGCAATCCCTTATTTTTTTACCAAAAAGTTAGGGAACAGAAAAATATACCAATGTACGGTGGAAGATTAACACTTGCACTTGCAAGGGCAAAATTTGAAAAAAAGGATGCAAAATTACCAAAAGAGAAGGTTATTAGCGGAAGAACTATTTTAAAAGTTTCAAAATATTTTACAGTTGAGTTTGTAAGTGTAACTCACAGTATTGCAGACTGTTATGCAATTTGCATTAAGACTCCTGCAGCAACTATTTTACATTCTGGGAGACTTTTAAAGTTGATTTGACTCCTGTTGATGGGGAAGGATTTGACTTTGGAAGATTGGCTCAGCTGGGAGAAGAAGGCGTGGATCTTTTGCTTTCAGATAGTACAAATGCACAAATACCAGGATTTACGCCATCTGAAAGAACAGTTGGAGAAAGTTTGAAGGATGAATTTGCAAAGGCTAAGGGAAGAATAATTTTGGCAGCTTTTGCTTCACGTTCTGAGATTGCAGCAAATTGTAAATATTGCGACAAAAACATGGAAGAAAAATTGCAATTGACGGAAGAAGCATGGTTAAAATTTTTGAAATATGTTCAAATCTTGGATATTTAAAAATACCGAGAGATATAATGATTGATATTGACAAGGTTGAAACTTATCCAGCAAATAAAGTGCTTATATTGTGTACTGGAACACAGGGAGAACCGCTTGCGCACTTTCCAGAATTGCAAACAGGGACACACAAGCATATTTCATTAAGAGAAGGAGATACAGTTGTAATTTCTGCAACACCTATTCCTGGAAATGAAAAAAAGCTGCTACCAAAAAAATATAAATCAAACTTATGAAACAGGGATGCAAATGTTGTTTTTGAAAAAGGAATCGGAATACACGTATCAGGACATGGCTGCCAGGAAGAACAAAAAAATTGATGATAAATCTTGTGAAAACCTAAATATTTTCTGCCTGTGCATGGAGAATATGCAATGATTAAAAAAACATAAAGGAATTGGCAATGGCAGTTGGAATACCTGAAAAAAATGTTATTTTGACAGAAAATGGAGCAAAAATTGGAATTGTCTAAAAAAATAGTTTTCAGATCTGTTGGAAGAGTGCCGAGCAGGGCTACATTTATTGATGGATTTGGAATTGGCGATGTTGGAAATGCTGTGCTGAAGGATAGACAAAATCTGGCAGATGATGGAATTGTAATTATTACGATTTCTCAATATAGAAATGGAAAATTTAATAGGCAAGTAGAACTTGTAACACGTGGATTTGTGTATAATAAGGATGCGGAAAAGCTTGCTTTCTGAAACAAAAGAAACTTGTTAGAACAGAACTTATTAATATGGAAAAATGAAGGAATAAAGGAAATTGGAAAAAAATTAAAGCAAAAAAATAAGGGCAAAAGTTGGAGAATTCCTTAATAAGGAAACAGATAGAGAGCCTATAATTTTACCAATTATAATGGAGGTTTAGAATGATACAGCTTTCAAGTAAGGAGAGAGCTTTTTTAAGAAAATTGGCACATAATTTAGATCCGATTGTGAGAATTGGGAAGGATGGAATTGATGAAAATGTGATAAATTCCATTGCAGAAGTTGTGAAAAAAAGAGAATTGATAAAAAGTAAAAAAATATTGCAAAAATTCATCAGTTAAATTTGACAGGGAAATGGGAGATGAAATCGCTAGAGGTACAAAATCAATATTTGTTGATAAAATAGGGAATATATTGATTTTTTTCAAGCCTAAACATAAAAAGGATGCAAAAAAATTACTCCTGAATTTGACAAGTTTAGAAAAAAAGTAAAAGCTAAAAAAATAGGAAGAAAAATAGAGAGGAAAAAAATAAATGAGTGGAGGAATACTGTTTGGAAATAGATTACTTGATGTTGCGGTAATTTCATGTTTTTTTCGGCACAGTTTTACAAAGTTTTTTTCCCTTTATTCAAGGGTCAAAAAAAGCCTCAATGGGCAAGAGCTTATCCAGACTGGCGGAATGCCAAGTTCCCATGCTTCGACAGTAGTTTCCCTTGTAACAGGTGTATTTTTTTGCTAAAAGGGATTCAGGTCAGTTGAATTTGCGATTGCAATGGTGTTTGCCGGGATTGTGCTGTATGATGCGACAGGAGTAAGACAGCAGGCAGGAAAGCATGCAAGAGCTATAAATAGGCTGGTGGATGCCATTGAACATAACGATGGGTATAGAAATTATTAATGAAAAAAATTTAAGGAGCTTCTGGGACATACTCCAATTGAAGTATTTTGGGGAAGTATTTTAGGAATTGCTGTTGGACTTTTTATTTAAAAGGATATATATTGGGATAAATAAAATATTTTTACTGGAAAATCACAGTTATTAATTTAGCTGTGATTTTTTTATATGAGATTTATTTTTATAAAAAATTAGATTTATCTTTTTCTGATATTTTATATATTACTTGCTTTTAAGTTGATTAAATATAGGTATTTTTTTCTTATATATTTTAAAATTTAATCATTTATAAAATATATTGATAATATATATATATATATGTATATGACTTTATAGAAATTATATGGTATAATAAAAAAATCAAAGGAAAAATAATAATATATCTAAGAAAGGAAGATTTAAAATGAAAAAAATATTATTTTTTTATTAGAATGTTACTTTGTTCACTTAATGTAATAGGAGCAGAACAAATTGCATCAGGATATTGCGAAGGAAGAGGAAAAATTTTGGATAAAAACTTTTTGACCATCCGTTTTTAACAATCTCAACTACATATAAATTATGTCGGATTAATGGAGTCAAATACACTAATATCAGAGTTGATAGGACATTAAGATCATACAATGCAAAATGCTAAACTAGGTATGAGAGAAGATTATCCAAGTAATCAAAAATTATTGTGTTGACATAGATTATGATAAGAGAATTTTAAATATTTTTCATACCAATGCGGAAGAATGTTATTAAATTTATAAAAAAATATAGTAGGAACAAGAGGAAATTAAGAATATGTCTTTGAATATTTTCAGTCCGTGTCATAGAATACCTGTAACCGCAAGAAGGGGAGAGCCTAGACTTACAAGTAATGGGGGAACAGGTGTGTAACAGGACAGTGGGGGACATTTGAACTTGACAAAGCCTTTTGAAATATCCCTGTAGGCAAGAATTTATCGATAGAAAGCTTAATATATTCAAGGTGAGAGTTGCTGATATCATTTTTCTTGCAAAAATTTTTAAGAATTTAGTAAAAATATCATTGTTATTGAAAAATATGTTTCAGTTTATCTTGCATAATGTATGTCATAAATATATTATACAAAAATCAGCTGAATTTCTATTCGGCTTTTTATTGACTGAAATAGGAAGGAGTGAAAAACATTTTTATATGTATATACAAAAAAATAATTCTTTACAAATAAATTTTTTTATAGTATAATGTTTCTACATACAAATATAAAAGATAAAAAAAGTAAAATATACAATAATATTTTTTTAGAAAGGAAAAACAAAAATGGACTTTTAATTTTATAGTAGAAAATATTCCTAAATATTTAGAAGCAATGAAATTGACTGTGATTATAGGAATTTTTGGAATTGTATTTTTCAATATTGATTGGGAATAGTTTGTGCATTGGTGCTTTATTATAGAGTTCCAGTTGTTAGGCAGATTGTGGGAATTTATATTGAACTTTCGAGAAATACGCCACTTGTAATACAGCTGTTCTTTCTGTATTTTTGGGCTTCCAAAAAAATTGGGATTACATTTAATTCGTATGTCTGTGCTGTGATTGGATTATCTTTCCTTGGCGGAAGTTATATGTGTGAGGCATTTCGGAGCGGACTGGAGTCAGTTTCAAAAGGGCGGCAGGGAATCTGGACTAAGCATCGGGCTTACAGAATCACAGCTTATAACTAATGTGATACTGCCACAGGCATTTACAGTTTCCTTTCCAGCGATAGCGGCAAATATAATATTTCTTTTAAAGGAAAACTTCAGTAATAGGGATTTTTGGCTTTAATGGAACTGATGTACTTGACTCAGGGATTTGATAGGGCTATATTATAAAACGAATGAAAGTCTGTTTATGCTTGTTGCAGCATATTTGATTATTATTTTACCAGTTTCGTTTGTTTTAACAATAATTGAAAGGAGAATAAGATATGCAACTGTCGGGAATTGATGTTATTTTTAAAGGAGTCAATTTACAAAGACTTATGGGCGGGCTTATTGTGACAGGACAAATTGCCCTTGTTTCCATAGTGTTTTCAATATTATTTGGATTAATTTTAGGAATAGTTATGACTTCAAAAAATAAAATTATTTATTGGACTTTAAAATTTTATCTGGAAAGTATGAGAATCATTCCCTTGCTTGTGTGGCTGTTCATAATTTATTTTGGAATTGCGAAAGGCTTTGATTTGCATATTGATTCAGAGACTACGACAATAATAGTGTTTGTGATATGGGGAACAGCTGAAATGATGGATATTGTGAGGGGAGCAATTATTTCTCTTCCAAAAATTCAAGGGGAAAGTGCAAAGGCTCTGGGGCTTGATACAAGTCAGGTTTATAGATATGTGCTGCTTCCACAGGCAGTAAGAAGAATTGCACCTGCAGCGGTAAATCTTATAACAAGAATGATTAAGACAACTTCACTTGCGATTTTTATAGAAGTTGCAGAAGTTCTAAAAAAATAGGGACGACAAATTATAGAATTTTTCAAGCAGGAAAAAAATCCAATGGCGCCATTCTGGGTGTATCTGTTCATATTTTTTTCTATACTTCATAATTTGTTATCCAATTACATTATTATCAAAGAAAATGGAGAAAAAAATGGGCTGTTTAAAAAAATAAAAGGAAAATGGAGGTAAGCAAAATGGCAGATTCGGAAGTTTTATTGGAGCTTTCTGATATAAAAAGAATATAAAAAAAGGCGTACTCGCACTAAAAGGAGTTTCACTTTCAGTAAATAAAAGCGAGGTTGTAGTAATACTAGGGACCTTCTGGATGTGGGAAAAAGTACACTTTTAAGATGTATAAACGGACTTGAAGAAATTCAGTCTGGAGAAATAAAATTACAAGGAAATGTTATTAATAAAGACAAGACAAAATGGCATTTAATACGCCAGAGAATAGGAATGGTGTTTCAAAGTTACGAATTATTTGATCACATGACAGTTATGCAAAATCTTCTGTTAGGACCGCTTAAAGTACAGAAGAGGGATAAAAAGGAAGTTACGGAGCAAGCGGAAAAACTGCTCGAAAGAGTAGGACTTCTGGATAAAAAGAACTCATATCCAAGAGAACTGTCAGGGGGACAAAAAAACAAAGAATAGCAATTATAAGATCACTATGTATGAATCCAGAGATAATGCTGTTTGATGAAGTTACAGCGGCACTTGATCCTGAAATGGTAAGGGAAGTGCTGGATGTAATGCTGGAATTGGCAAAGGAAGGAATGACAATGATAATCGTTACTCATGAAATGGAATTTGCTAAAGCGGTTGCGGATAGAATAGTGTTTATGGATTCTGGAGAAATCGTTGAAACAAATTATCCACTGGAATTTTTTAGAAATCCAAAAACTGAAAGGGCTAAGAAATTCTTAAATATATTTAATTTTGAAAAAGAAAGATAAGATGGAATCAGCTTTGTTGATTTAATTGATATGAATTGTGTTTGTAAAAAAACAAAAAAATATAAATAAACTTGGAGGTAATTATGAAAAAGAATTTTTGAAAAGGCTTTGTAAAAAAATTATTGCAATCTTAGTTTTAGGAGTATTTGCAATAAGCTGTGGAAAAAGGTGGAAAGGGAAGTGCTGAACCAGGATCAATTGAGGCAATAAAAAAAGCAGGAAAAAAATTAGAATAGGAGTATTTCGGAGATAAGCCACCATTTGGATTTGTTGATGAAAATGGGAAAAAAATCAAGGATATGATATTTATTTGGCAAAAAGACTTTGCAAAAGATTTATTAGGTGACGAAAAATAAAATAGAATTTATCACATTAGAAGCTGCAAACAGAGTGGAATATTTATTATCAAATAAAGTTGACATTATTCTAGCAAACTTTACAGTAACAGACGAAAGAAAACAAAAAGTTGATTTTGCAAAACCTTATATGAAAGTAGTCGCTAGGGAATTGTTTCACCAGAAGGTGCTCCAATAAAAAGATGTTAAAGAGCTGAAAGGTAAAAAAATTAATAGTTAACAAAGGAACAACAGCAGAAATTTACTTTTACTAAAAAAATTATCCAGATATAGAATTGTTGAAGTATGACCAAAATACAGAAACATTTAATGCATTATTAGATAAAAGGGGAGCTGCACTCGCACATGATAATACTCTAGTATTCGCATGGGCAACAGAAAATCCAGGATTTGTTGTGGATATTAAACAGTTAGGGGAACAGGACTACATTGCTCCAGCTGTAAGAAAAGGGAACAAGGAGCTGCTGGACTGGCTAAATGCTGAAATAGATGCTCTTACTAAGGAAGGGTTCTTTGAAAAAGCGTATAAAGCAACTCTTGAGCCTGTTTATGGGAATAAAGTTGATCCTAAAACAGTGATTATCGAAAATAAATAGAATGAGTGAACTACTCCCGCTTTTAGAAGCGGGAGACTTCTTGCTATCTTTTTGTTAAATAATAAAATTTATGAAGATAAAAATTAAACTGCTTCAAAATATTGAGGCAGTTTTGTTTTTATTTTTACTAAATTACAAATAATTATTTATTTGAATGTGAACTACTCACGACTAAAAGTCAAGAGCTTCATAAGACAACTGAAAAAAAGTAAGTTATCTTCTAAGAAGTTTGATTTTAAAATCCTTATTCTTTTTGGCTAGTCCACAATAGCCGCTACTAGATAAGACATTATGTCTACACTGCTACTTTTTTTATTTGTATATTATATTTTTAAACCCTAAATATATTATACTCTAAAAATTAGTAATATTGCAAATTTTAAAAGCAACATTTTCAATGTTGGTGTATTCATCTCATGGCTAAAAGCCACGAGTGTTCTAACGCACTTAATAAAAATATAAGATTAGTTATGAAAAAAATGTTATTCTATTTTTTTATTAAAATATAGAAAAATTTAAATAAATTATGGTATTATTATAGTAAAAATCAATTTGATTTATACATACAGATTTAATTTGAAAAAGTAATATAAATAAGGCGGAAATGACTATGAAAAACATATAACTTGCTTTTATGAAAATTTGGAAAATGTAAAAAATAAAAAGGTGTTACAAAAACAAATATTCCAAAAATTTAAAAAAATTGGGAGTTTCTACACTTTATGATCTGCTTTATTTTTTTCCAAGAGCTTATGAAAATAGAAATAATCATAAGAAAATCGGTGATATTTTGGCAGATGAATTTGTGATTTTGCAGGGAACAGTTGTAAATGTGGCTAATCAGTATATAAAATCTGGAAGGACTATGTTTCGGGCTGTTTTGAGTGATGATAGCGGAATGATTGAGCTTGTGTGGTTTAATAACAGGTTTGTGAAAAATGGAATTCATATTGGGGATGAGATTACGGTTTATGGAAAAGTGAGAAAAACTATGAAATTTCAGCTTATAAATCCTGAATATAAAAAAATCAAGCAGGCTAGTTTTGATATGCAGGAACAAAAGCAGATATTGCCAATTTATCCGTCTACAGAATCACTTAGACAGCAGGCAATCAGAAAAGTTATGGAAAATGCCTTAATGGATTATGGATATTTATTGCAGGAAAATTTGCCAAAGGAGTTTTTACAGAAAGAGAAGTTGCTTGGAAGAAAAGAGGCGGTTTTAAATATTCATTTTCCAGAAAATGAGGAAAAGCAAAGTAAGGCACGAAAAAGATTTATGCTTGAGGAAATTTTGCTTCTGGAAATGGGAATTTTGCAAAATCGTTTTAGTGTTGACAAGGCAAATAAGAATATTTATAAACTTGAGGACAACAAAAGTCTTGTGAGCAAATTTATAAAGGGTCTGGATTATGATTTGACAAAAGCACAGAAGCGTGTAATAAAGGAGATTTATTCTGAATTAAAGGCTGGAAAGATTGTAAATAGGCTGATTCAGGGGGATGTTGGTTCTGGAAAGACGATTGTTTCATTTATAATGCTTCTTTATATGGTTGAAAACAATTATCAAGGTGTAATTATGGCGCCTACAGAAATTCTTGCAATGCAGCATTATCTGGGAATTGTAGATGAATTTATGAATCTTGATGTACGAGTGGAGCTTTTGACTGGAAGCGTGAAGGGAAAGAAGAAGGAAAAACTACTGTATGAGATAAAGGAAGGACTTGTAGATATTGTAATTGGAACACATTCTTTAATTGAAAATAACGTAATTTTCAAAAATTTGGGACTAATTGTAATTGATGAGCAGCACAGGTTTGGAGTAACACAAAGAAAACTCTTACGTGATAAGGGAAATCTTGCCAATTTAATTGTTATGAGTGCCACTCCAATCCCACGTTCGCTTGCACTTACAATTTATGGAGATTTGGATGTTTCGATTATTGACGAGTTGCCTGCTGGAAGAAGTCCAATTAAGACAAAATGGATACAAAATGAAATTGACAGGCAAAAAATGTATAACTTTATGGAAAAGAAAATGAAAGATGGACGGCAAGTGTACATAGTGTCGCCACTAATTGAGGAAAGTGAGAGCCTGAATGTAAAATCAGCACAGGAAACATACGAAGAATACATTTCAATTTTTCCAAATAGAAAAATCGGACTTATGCACGGACGGCAAACTTACAAGGAAAAGCAGAAAGTCATGGAACAGTTTAAAAATCACGAGCTTGACATTCTAGTTTCCACAACAGTAATCGAAGTCGGAGTAAACGTGCCAAATGCCTCAATTATGGTAATCCGTGATGCTCAAAGATTCGGACTTTCTTCACTTCATCAACTGCGAGGAAGAGTTGGACGTGGGAAATACCAGTCCTACTGCTTTTTGGAATCTGAAACAACAAATGAAATTTCGGCAAAAAGGCTGGAAGTTATGGAAGAAACGACAGATGGATTCAAAATTGCTGAAGAAGATTTGAAATTACGTAATTCTGGGGAAATTTTAGGAACAAGGCAAAGTGGAGTGTCTGATATGCTTTTTACGGATATTGTAAAAAAATGTGAAGGAAATTAAACTTGTGCATGATTTTTGTGGTGGAATATTTGGAAAAATGATGGGAAAATAGAAAACGAATTTTTGAAAATGGATATTTATAAAAAGTTTTTCAATAATTTAGAAGATTAATTTGAAATATGGTAAGGAGAAATTTTGTGAAAACAGTATTTGGCAGATTTTGAGCTGCTTTTTGTGGGGATATTTTGGGGACTTGGATTTGTATTTGTGAAAAAATTGGGTTAAATACTGAATTGATCCATTTTATTTATCGGCGATTAGATTTCTTGTGGGAGGGCTTATTCTTTATGGGATTTTCTCTAGAAAAAAATTGGAAAAATTTACAAAACACGATATTTTTGCTGGATTGATAGTTGGAATTTTTCCAGTTTTTTTGGATATGCCTTTCAAACTTATGGAGCAATGCTTACGACTGCAAGTAAAAAAATGCCTTTTTACTTCAATTAATGTTATAATTGTACCTTATATTTTCTGGCTATTACATAAGAAACGTCCTGATATTTTTGCATTTCTGGCTTCAGTCATTTGTGTGATGGGAGTTGCTGTAATTAGTTTTGACAGGAAGATGAATCTTGCAAACCTTAATTTTGGTGATATTTTGACAATTATAAGTGCGGTGTTTTTTGCGGGGCAGATTGCGACAAATGGATATTTTAGTAAAAAGGTTGAGCCGTTAAAATTGGTCGTTATGCAGATGTTTGTGGCGGGAATATTATTTGTAGCAAACTTTTTTATTTTTTCAGATATGAGCAAAATTCAAAAGCCTGATGGAATGATGCTAGTTTCGATAATTTATTTGACAATTTTTTCAACGGCGATACCGACAGTGTTGCAGACATTTTGCCAAAAATACACGACTTCTACCAGAGCTTCAATTTTAATGTCTACAGAATCGTTATTTGCTCCACTTTTTGCATTTTTTATATTGAGCGAGAGATTGTCACTTAGAGTGGCAGTTGGAGCAGGATTGGTTCTTTTTTCGGTGCTAGTGTCAGAAACTAAATTGGGATTTAAGAAAATTGAGGAATAAAATAAAAAATTAATTGATGTTTTGTATTAAAATTTATCAAATAATATGATAAAAATAAAATGTACGATAACGAGTTTAATAAGGAGAGAAAAATAAAAAAATGAAAAATAGTTTTATACGGACACCCAACTTTACGAGAAAAAGCGGAAAAAGTTGATGAAGTTGATGATAATGTAAGAGAAACTTTGGATGAAATGGTTGCTCTTATGAGAAAGGCTAATGGAGTGGGACTTGCAGCGAATCAAGTGGATATTGCTAAAAGGTTTTTTGTGCTTGAGCACGACGGGATTTTTGAAAAAAAGTTGTTAATCCTGAAATTCTGGAATTTTTCTGAGGAAATTGCAGATATGGAGGAAGGATGCTTTGAGTATTCCTGGGGTTTATAAAAGGGTTAATCGTCCTGCAAAAAAATCAAAGTAAAAATATTTGAATGAAAAATGGGGAAGAAGTTGTTGAAGAATTGGAAGAAATGTGGGCTAGGGCATTTCAGCATGAATTTGACCATATTGAAGGGATTTTGTTTACAGACAGGCTTTCAATTTTGAATAAAAGGCTTGTTGCTAAAAAACTGGATGTTTTGAAGAAGGATTTTGCTAAGGGTAGAATTTACAGGGACTTGGATTAGAATATTATTTTTTTATTTAAATAAAATAAACGTGTTTGGAAAAAAAGTCAGGAAAGTGGGGAAATTAAATGAAAACAATATTTATAGGGAACACCTGAATTTTGCAATACCAAGTTTGGAAGTTGTATTTAAAAATACTGATTTACAGCTTTATTTTTACAAAAGAGGATAAAAAGAAATGCTAGAGGAATAAAAATAATATTTTCTCCTGTAAAGCAGTTTGGAATTGATAATAATGTGGAAATTATTCAGCCTAGAAAAATGAAGGATGAGGAAGTTATTAATAAAATTAAGGAAATAAATCCTGATTTGATTGTGGTTGTGGCTTATGGGAAAATTTTACCAAAAGAAATTATTGATATTCCCAAATATGGGATAATAAATGTTCATTCTTCACTTTTGCCAAAAATATCAGGGGAGCTCGCCTATTCATTCTGCTATTTTAAATGGCGATGCCGAAACTGGAGTGAGCATAATGTATATTGAAGAAGGTCTTGACTCTGGAGATGTGATTTTGAGGGAATATTGTGAAATTACAGAAGATGACACTCTTGGAACTTTGCACGATAAATTGAAGGAATTAGGAGCAGATGGGCTTACTAAGGCTTTGAAATTGATTGAAAATGGGGAAGTTCAGGGCGGAAAAAGCAGGATGACAGCAAGGCTACTGAGTGAAGCCGATTACGAAGGAGCAGGCTAAAATTGACTGGAATAATACAAAGGAAGTCATATATAATCAGATACGTGGATTGAATCCATTTCCAGCGGCATATACTTTTAATGAAAAAGGTGAAAATATAAAAATTTACAAAAGTGAAAAAATTGATAAAAAGTATGAGGATGAAAATGAAAATGAAATAGAAAATGGGACAGTTGTTGAGATTATTAATAAAAAAAGGGCCTGTTGTGAAAGTTTTCAAATGGTGGGCTATTGATTTTTGGAGGCAAAATTTGAAGGAAAAAAACTTCAAAGGGGAGCCGATATTATTAATGGACGTAAAATGTCAGCTGGAGAAAAAGTTATTATAGCATCTATCTTAAAATGCGGGTAGAAAGTTAGGCTATATTTATAGCTAATCTATTTTTGAATGTTTTATTATAATTTTTAAGTGGATAATTTTTCTAATTTTTCATAGGAGGAAATATGAAGTTAAAAAATTGGAAATTTCAGAAAGAGTTGTACAAAGATTGACAGAATATTTATCTATTCTAAAGGAAGCGAGAAAACAGGATAATGAAATAAATTCAATTGAACTTGCTAAAATTATGAATACCACTTCTGCTCAAGTGCGTAAGGATTTATCGACATTTGGTGAGTTTGGTGTGCGTGGAAAAGGTTATGATGTTGATAAATTGATAGAAATTATTACAGAAATTCTTGGAATTGACAAAATTAACAATGTTATAATTGTAGGGGCACGGTAAAATGGGAGAAATGCTTTCATCAAATTTAGATGTTCTAGGTGAAGGCTTTAAAATTGTTGGAATATTTGACAAGGATATTAATAAAATTGGGAAAAATAGCTGCAAATGATTTAATTGTTCAAGATATTAGAAATGTAGGAGAATTTATAAAAAATATGAAAAATGATTCTAATACGAAAATTGATATGGCAATTTTGGCAGTTGTAAAGGAACAGGCACAAATTGCAGCGGAAGGACTTGTAAAAAATGGAATTTCTGCGATACTCAATATGACGACTTATAAATTGGAACTAGGGTGAAAACGTAAAAGTTGTGGATATGGATATTTCAGCAAAAATTGCAGGAATTGAATTTTTGGAGAATAAATAATAATTAATTGAAAAATGTAAAAAATAAAAGTTGAAAAATGTTGTATTAATCAAGTTTTGTAGACTTTTAAAAAAATAATAAAAAGAATATTGAAAGGAGGCTATGACTATAATTGATGGAAAAAGCACTTTCAGAAAAGACTTTGGAGGAAATCAAAGAAGTACATGGTGAATTGCAGGAAAAGGCTGGCAGAAAAAGCTGGGCTTGCGGTAATTATAGTGGGAGAAAATCCAGCTTCTAAAAATCTATGTGAGAAATAAAAATAAGAGCTTGTGAAAAAAAGTTGGATTTCATTCTGAAACAATCAGACTTGATGAAAAATATTTCAGAGGAAAAATTTACTTTTTGGAAATTGAAAAAAATTAAATAATGATGACAATATAGATGGTATTCTGGTTCAACTGCCGCTTCCAAAGCACATTGATGAACTGGAGGTTATAAATGCAATTTCAGCAGAAAAAGGATGTGGATGGATTTCATACAACAAATATTGGGAAAATGATGATTGGAGATGAAACAGGATTCTTGCCTTGCACACCCTTTGGAGTAATTCAAATGTTTGAAGAATATGGCATTGAATTGACGGGAAAAGATATTGTTGTAATTGGGCAAAAGTAATATTGTAGGAAAAGCCAATGTCGCTTTTTATTAATGCAAAAGCATGCGACAGTTCAAACTTGTAATTCAAGAACTAAAAATTTGTCTGAAAAGCTTCAAAAGGCTGATATTATAATAGCGGCAGCAGGATCTCCAAAATTAGTTAAAGGTTCAGATGTTAAAGATGGGGTTGCTGTAATTGACATTGGAATAAATAGGGTGAGACAGGGAAAAATATGCGGAGATGTGGATTTTGATGAAGTTTCAAAAAAAGCCTCGTTTATTACCCCAGTCCCTGGCGGAGTTGGTCCAATGACAATTGCAATGCTAATAAAAAATACATTAAAATCATACAAACAGAAAATAAACAAATCAAAAATAAAAAAAGAAAGTGAGAAAAAATTAATGAAGGATAAAATTAAATTTATTGAAGAGTTAGCTGAAAGTATGAATGAAAACAAAATTGAATCTGTAAAATACGAAGATAATAATTTTGAAGTTTTCATTAACTAAGAAAAAGAAGGAAAGAAATGTTATTTTTGGAAGTCCAATAGCTCAACCTGCAGTGGCTTCAAATGTTATGCAGGAAGTGGAAGTTCAGAAGTGGAAGATTCTGCTCCAGTACAGCAAAGCATCTCAGAAGAAATTTCAGGAACAAAAATTACTTCTCAATGGTTGGAACTTTTTATGGTTCGCCATCACCAGCAGCAGGTCCATTTGTAAAGGAAGGAGATTCTGTAACAGAAGGGCAAACGCTTTTGCATAGTTGAAGCAATGAAACTTATGAATGAAGTTAAATCAACAGTTTCAGGGAAAGTTAAAAAGATTTTTGTTAAGGATAACGAAAGTATAAAAAAAGGTCAAACATTGATGATCATTGAGTAATTTTTATAAAAAAATATAAATAAAAAAGAAGGGATAAAATTTGGAGAGAAAAGGATTTTTGTTGAATATTGTTCTGTTGTTAGTTCTATTGTTTTTTTACATCATTTTTATCAGCTGCAGAATCTGCGTTGTCATCACTTAAACAGATTCACTTAAAAAGCGATTCAAAGGAAAAGGAAAAAACTAAGGAAAGCGAACTTTTAAAACTTTGGCTGGAAAATCCAAATGAATTGCTTACAACACTTTTGTTTGTAAAGACAATTTCTTATTCTTCAATGGTTTTTACAGGAATTTATTTAATAAAAATCTATGAAAAAGGTCTTTATTTGGGAATTTCATTTTTGTATTAATTATTTTTATTTTATTATTTTCAGAATTAATTCCAAGATTGGTAGCTAGAAATAACATTTATGGGGTTTCTAAAACATTAATAATACCGTTAAATACAGTGAGAATTGTTTTTAAGACCGTTAATTCAGCTGTTTATACATATTTCAAGATTTGTTGTTGGAATATTTAAAATAAAAGTAAAGGATCAGATGTTTGAAATAACAGAAGATGAAATTCTGACCTTTTTAAAGGCTGGAACAGAAAGCGGTGTATTTGAAGAGGGCGAAGAAGAAATGATAAGCAGTATTTTTGAATTTTCAGAAACAACCGTCAAGGAAATACTTACTCCTAGAATAGATGTTTTTGCATTGGAGGCTGAAAGCAGAATTGAAGATGTATGGAATGAAATTTTAGATCAAGGATTCACACGTATTCCTATCTATAACGAAACGATTGACAATATTGTAGGAACAGTTCATATGAAGGATTTGCTTCATTATGACAGGCAAACAGGAAATAATCCGCCTGTAAAGGATTTTATGAAGGAAGCCTATTTTGTTCCGATTACAAAGCCGCTAGTCGAATTACTGGAAGAATTTAAGTTAAAGCAGCTTCATATGGCAATAGTGATTGATGAATATGGAGGAACTCAGGGAATAGTTACAATTGAAGATTTGCTGGAGGAAATCGTTGGGGAAAATAAGGGATGAATTTGATCAGGAAGAGGAAAAATATTCAACAAATTCGTGAAAAAAATATTTGATATTAGAGGGACACACCTATTGAGGAAATAAATGACAAATTGGAAATAGAAATCCCGGTGTCTGAAGAATATGATACAATTTCTGGATATATTCAGGATAAATTGGGAAAAAGTTGCTGAAGTTTTTCGATCAAGTTAAGGAAAAAATAACTTTATATTGAAAGTAACGGATGTGGATAATAAACGTGTTGAAAGAGTAAGAGCGGTTATTATTGAACAAAAGGAAGATAAGGAAGAAGTAAGGAGAAAATGGAAGAGATTAGACCTCGAATACGTGTAGCAGGAATTCTTATTGAGAATGACAAGATTCTACTAATCCAGCATTACAAAAAAATAATAAAAAAATACTGGCTTATTCCTGGTGGAGGAAATGACTGGGGCGAAACTGCAAAGGAAGCATTAATCCGTGAATACAAGGAAGAAACAAATATGGATATAGAAGTTGATGAGTTTTTATTTTTTTCAGAAACTATTTATCCAAATAAAGAGCGTCACATTTTAAATTTATTTTTTTAGAATACATCGCAATGAAAAAAATGACAGTATTATAAAATTAGGAGATGAAGCTGTTTTTAACTGATTTGAAATTTGTAACAAAAGAAGAGCTCAAAAAAATGACAGTTTATCCAAATATTAAAGAAAATTTATTAAAAATTAATGAATGGCGAAAAAGGTAGAAAAATTATTTAGGAAGTTTATGGAATGAATAAAAATTCTAGTATTATAATTAAAATTTTCAGAAAAAGAGGAAAAAAATAAAATGACAGTTGAAGAAAAAAAGAAGAATTAAAGAAATTAGTGCGTTCAGTGAAGGATTTTCCAGAAAAGGGAGTAACTTTTAGAGATATTACAACAGCTTTAAAGGATAAAAGAGGATTGGAAATTATCATAAAGGATTTTACAGACAGATATAAAAATAAAGGAATTGATTATGTAGTAGGTGCCGATGCGAGAGGTTTTATTTTTGGAGCTGCAATTGCATATAATATCGGTGCTGGATTTGTTCCAGCAAGAAAGCCTGGAAAATTGCCAGCAGAAGTGGAAAGTGTGGAATATTCATTGGAATATGGAAAAAATAGCATAGAGATTCACAAGGATGCCTTTGAAAAAAATTCAAAAATATTAATAGTGGATGATCTGTTAGCAACAGGAGGAACAGCCGAAGCAATGGTTAAGCTAGTGGAAAAATTAGGAGCTAAAGTTTACGAGTTAGCATTTATGATAGAATTAGTTGATTTAAAGGCTAGAGATTTGCTGAAAGGTTACGAAGTGTATACTCAGTTAAAATATTAGATAATCTAAAAAAATATTAAATAAAAATCTTTATAGCCCTTGACAAAAAGGGGCTATTTTAGTATAAAATGTTTAGGGTTAGAACTCATAACTAAATTTTGAAAATATATTTTTTTAAATAATATATTTGAAGTGAATTTTAGAGTAAATCGACATACTTAAAATGGGTATGCACTTATGTTTGATAAAAGTGGCTTACAGGAAAAAGCAGGAAAAAGTAATAAAAACTTTTGTCAAATTGGGCTTTATCAAATGTAGATTGAAGAAATGAGCTTTATAAAAAGTTTTAGTTTTGAAAAATAACGCGAGAATAAATATATAAATCAAAGAAATTTGAGAGGAGGAAAACAGATGCCTACTATTAATCAATTAGTAAGATTTGGTAGAAGTACAACTGAGAAAAAGAAAAAAATCACCTGCATTGAAAGGTAATCCACAAAAAGAGGGGTTTGTGTAGAGTATATACAACTACACCTAAAAAACCCAAACTCAGCCTTAAGAAAGGTAGCAAGAGTTAAATTAGTAAATGGAATTGAAGTTACTGCTTATATTCCAGGAATCGGACACAACTTACAAGAACACAGTATCGTTCTTTTAAGAGGAGGAAGAACAAAGGATTTGCCAGGGGTTAGATATAAAATAATCAGAGGAGCATTGGATACAGCAGGAGTTGTAAACAGAAAACAAGGTAGATCAAGATACGGAGCTAAAAAGGGTAATTAATTTTTAAAAAAAGTAAGGAGGACAAATAAGTGTCAAGAAGAAGAAGAGCGGAAAGAAGAGATGTATTACAGATTCTCAATTTAACGATAAAGTAGTAACTAAATTCATCAATGGATTAATGAAAGACGGGAAAAAATCATTAGCTGAGCATATTTTTTATACAGCATTGCAACAAATAACTGAGAAACTCAAGAAGAAGGAATCGAAGTATTCAGAAGAGCAATGGAAAACGTAAGACCTCAATTAGAAGTAAGATCTAGAAGAATCGGAGGGCTACTTACCAAGTACCAGTTGAAGTTAGAAAAGAAAGACAGCAAACTTTAGCAATCAGATGGTTAGTTAGATATACAAGAGAAAGAAAAAGAATACGGAATGGTAAACAAATTGAAAAAGAATTAATTGCAGCCGCTAATAATGAAGGTGGATCAATTAAGAAAAAAAGAGATACATATAAAAATGGCTGAAACAAATAGAGCATTCGCACATTATAAATGGTAATCTTAAATTTGCTTGATGAAATATTAAGTATGCAAAAATATTTGATATTTATATTTTTACAAAATTCATTTTTTTCAGAATTGAATTTATAAAAAAATATAATAATCAGAGTAGGGAACTATCCAAGAGCTTGGTAAATATATATAAATATATTTTCCAAAAGCTCTGATTTTTAGAAAGTTGGAGCAGTTTACATACACTTCTTTTAAAAAAAGTTTACAATATAAGGAGGAAAAATTAAATGGCAAGAAAAAGTTGCTTTGAAGGATACTAGAAATATTGGTATCATGGCACATATAGATGCTGGAAAAAAACAACTACTACTGAAAGAATCTTGTTCTATACAGGAGTAAACCATAAAAATCGGAGAAGTTCACGAAGGAGCTGCTACGATGGATTACATGGAACAAGAACAAGAAAGAGGAATTACAATTACATCAGCTGCAACAACAGCATTCTGGAATGGTCATAGAATTAATATAATAGATACACCAGGCCACGTTGACTTTACAGTTGAAAGTAGAAAGATCGTTAAGAGTATTAGATGGATCTGTTGCTGTATTCTCAGCAGTTGATGGAGTTCAGCCGCAATCAGAAACTGTTTGGAGACAAAGCAGACAAATATAACGTACCAAGAATGGCATTTTTAAACAAAATGGATAGAGTTGGTGCAGACTTTGATAATGTAGTAAACGATATTAAAGAAAAAAATTAGGTGGAAACGGTGTACCAATTCAATTACCAATTGGTGCAGAAGATAATTTTGAAGGAATTATCGATCTTGTAACAATGAAAGAGTATTTATTTAAAGATGAAACTATGGGAGCTGACTATGAAATAGTTGATATAAGAGCTGAATTAGCAGATGAAGCTCAAGCAGCTAGAGAACATATGATTGAATCTGTAGTTGAAACTGACGATGATTTGATGGAAAAATACTTTGGTGGAGAAGAAATCACTGAAGAAGAAATCAAAAAAGCATTAAGAGTTGCTACAATTGCTGGAACTGTTGTACCAGTATTATGTGGAACAGCATTTAAAAACAAAGGGATTCAACCATTACTTGATGCAGTAGTTGCCTACATGCCATCACCAGTGGATATTAACGGAGGAAAAGTAAACGGAACTGATCCTAAGACTGAAGAACCTATCCAAAGAACAATCTCAGATGATGAACCATTCTCAGCATTGGCATTTAAAATCATCACAGATCCATTCGTTGGAAGACTATCATTCTTCAGAGTTTATTCAGGAGTATTGGAAAAAGGATCTTATGTATTAAACTCAACTAAAGGTAAAAAAGAAAGAATGGGAAGATTGCTTCAAATGCACGCTAACAAGAGAGAAGAACTTGATATAGTTTATTCTGGAGATATAGCTGCTGCAGTTGGATTAAAGGATACTACAACAGGAGATACATTGTGTGCTGAAAATGCGCCAATTATCCTAGAAAAAATGGAATTCCCTGATACAGTTATTCAAATAGCTGTTGAACCAAAAACAAAAGCTGACCAAGAAAAAATGGGAACAGCACTTTCAAAACTTGCTGAAGAAGATCCAACATTTAAAGTTACAACTAACCAAGAAACTGGACAAACATTGATTTCTGGAATGGGAGAACTACATTTGGAAATCATCGTAGATAGAATGAAACGTGAATTTAAAGTTGAAGCAAATGTTGGTAAACCACAAGTTGCTTATAGAGAAACAATTAATGGTGCAACAGATGTTGAAGAAAAATATGCTAAACAATCTGGAGGACGTGGACAATATGGACATGTTAAGATGAAAGTTGAAGCTAATCATGGAAAAGGATATGAATTTATTAATGAAATTACTGGAGGAGCTATTCCAAGAGAATATATTCCAGCAGTAGATAAAGGAATCCAAGAAGCATTAGAAGCTGGGGTTGTTGCAGGATACCCAGTTCAAGATATAAAAGTTACATTATACGATGGATCTTACCATGAAGTCGATTCATCAGAAATGGCATTTAAAATTGCAGGATCTATGGCAATCAAAAAAGGACTTAGAGCTGCTAACCCAGTATTATTGGAACCAATCTTCAAAGTAGAAGTTACTACTCCAGAAGAATACATGGGAGATGTTATTGGTGACTTAAACTCAAGAAGAGGACAAGTTTCAGGAATGACTGACAGAAATAATGCAAAAATTATTGATGCAGAAGTACCTTTATCACAAATGTTCGGTTATGCAACTGACTTGAGATCAAAAACACAAGGAAGAGCATCTTATTCAATGGAATTTGAAAAATATGTAGAAGTTCCAAAAAATATTGCTCAACAAGTAATTGATGAAAGACAAGGAAAATAGCCAAAAAAATAAAATAGAATCTTAAAAATTAAAAATTAAAGAAATAATGGAGGAAGAATTAAAAATGGCAAAAAGCTAAATTCGAGAGAAGTAAACCACACGTAAACATAGGAACAATTGGTCACGTTGACCACGGTAAAACAACAACAACAGCAGCAATTTCAAAAGTATTGTCTGAAAAAGGGCTAGCTGAAAAAGTTGATTTTGAAAACATTGACCAAGCTCCTGAAGAAAGAGAAAGAGGAATTACAATTAACACAGCTCACATTGAGTATGAAACAGAAAAAAGACACTACGCTCACGTAGACTGTCCAGGACATGCTGACTATGTAAAAAATATGATTACAGGAGCAGCTCAAATGGATGGAGCAATCTTAGTAGTATCAGCAGCAGATGGTCCAATGCCTCAAACAAGAGAACACATCTTGTTGGCAAGACAAGTAGGAGTACCTTACATCGTAGTATACTTGAATAAAAGTAGATATGGTAGATGACGAAGAATTATTAGAATTAGTAGAAATGGAAGTAAGAGAATTATTAAACGAATACGGATTCCCAGGAGATGACGTACCAGTAATCAAAGGATCTTCATTAGGAGCATTAAATGGAGAACAAAAATGGATAGATGCAATTGTAGAATTGATGGATGCAGTGGATGAATATATTCCAACACCAGAAAGACCAATTGACCAACCATTCCTTATGCCAATTGAAGATGTATTCACAATTACAGGAAGAGGAACAGTAGTAACAGGAAGAGTAGAAAGAGGAGTAGTAAAAGTTGGGGAAGAAGTAGAAATCGTAGGAATTAAACCAACTTCAAAAACAACAGTAACAGGAGTAGAAATGTTCAGAAAATTATTAGATTCAGGACAAGCTGGAGATAATATAGGAGCATTATTAAGAGGAACTAAGAAAGAAGAAGTGGAAAGAGGACAAGTGTTGGCAAAACCAGGAACAATCACTCCACATACAGGATTTAAATCAGAAGTATATGTATTGACAAAAGATGAAGGAGGAAGACATACTCCATTCTTTACAGGATACAAACCACAATTCTATTTCAGAACAACTGATATTACAGGAGAAGTAAACTTACCAGAAGGTGTAGAAATGGTAATGCCTGGAGATAACATTGAAATGACAGTAGAATTGATTCACCCAATTGCAATGGAAGAAGGATTAAGATTTGCGATTAGAGAAGGTGGAAGAACAGTAGCTTCCAGGAGTGAGTTGCGAGCTATTACTAAATAGTTTTAAACAGTAAATTTTTTTAAAATATGGATATTGCAGATAATCAAAATATTTGTTATAATATTTAGAAATGTAATAGAAATAGTTCAAGTTAAATAAAAAGGAGAGATTAGATTTTGATAATCTAATTTCTCTAATTATTAAAAACAAGGTAAAATAAACAGGAGGAAAGACTTTGGATAAAATAAGAATATATTTACAATCTTATGATCACAAACTGTTGGATCAATCTGCTAAAAATCATGAAGTAGCTAAGAAAAATGGTTCAGAATTAGTAGGACCACTTCATTACCTACAAAAATTAAAAAAATATACAGTTTTAAGATCAGTTCACGTAAATAAAGATTCAAGAGAACAATTTGAAATGAGAAATTACTAGAAGATTTGTAGAAATTAAAAATTCTAATCAGCAAATCGTAAATGCATTAGCATCATTGAACTTACCATCAGGTGTGGGAGTTGAAATTAAGCAATCGTAAGCTTAGTACAAGTTGGCAAAAATTGTCAACCTAATATATTAAGGAGGAAAAATAAAAATGATGTTAGTATCGGAATGACTCAAATTTTTGAAGATGAAAAATTAATTCCAGTTACAGTAATTGAAGCAGGAACTAACTTCATTACACAAATTAAAAACTGAAGAAAAAAGAAGGATACAACGCTATCACATTGAGCTTATGGAATAAAAAGATACTACTAAAACCCATTATTAGGTGTATTTAAAAAGCAGGAGTTACTCCAAAAAGATTTCTTAAAAAATTTAAGTAGCTAATCCAGCTGACTTTACATTAGGACAAGAAAATTAAAAGTGGACGTATTAGAAGGTATCAATTTGTTGATATTTCTGGAACTTCAAAAAGGTAAAGGGACTGCAGGAGTTATGAAAAGACATAACTTTGGTGGAAACAGAGCTTACACGGGGTTTCAAGAAACCATAGACTTGGAGGTTCTAACGCAGGAGGAGCTATCAAACAGTAACGTTCCAAAAAGGTAAAAATGGCTGGAAAGATTGGGAGCTGAAAAAGTAACAGTTCAAAAACTTGCAGGATTATTAAATATGATGTAGAAAAACAGTCTTTTATTGAGTAAAAGGTGCTGTTCAGGACCAAAAACAGGGTTCTTAGTAATCAAAAATCGGTAAAAATATTAATAGGAAGAGAGGAGGATAACATGCAGTTTTAAATATATATAAATTAGACGGTTCTCAAGCAGGAACTGTGGAAGTAAATAACGAAATTTTTGGAATTGAACCAAATAAACACGTAATGCACGAAGTTTTAGTAGCAGAATTAGCTGAAGCAAGACAAGGATCAGCTTCAACAAAAACAAGAGCAGAAGTAAGAGGTGGAGAAGAAAACCTTTTAGACAAAAAGGAACAGGTAGAAACAAGACAAAGGTTCTACAAGAGCGCCACACATGGTAGGTGGAGGAGTTGTTCACGGACCAAAACCTAGAAATTATGCTAAAAAGTAAATAAAAAAAGTTAGAAGATTAGCTTTAAGATCAGCTTTAGCACAAAAATTAGTGAAGGAAATGTAATCGTATTAGATGATTTCGCTTTGGAAACACCAAAAACAAAAACATTTATTGATTTCGCAAAAGCATTAAATTTTGACGGTGTAAAACAATTATAAGTAACAAATGACGATACTGATACTGTAGATAGAGATTGCTTCTTATACTTATCTACTAGAAATATTGAAAAAAAGTTGCAGCAATTAATACAAGAGATTTAAGCGTTTACTGGTTAATCAAACAAGATAAAAGTGAGTCTTAACTAAAAGAGCTCTTGCAACTATCGAGGAGGTGTTGGCATAATGCATATTACTGATATTATCAAAAAACCTGTAATTAATACAGAAAAAAAGCTAGAACTTTGCTAGAAAATAATGAATATGTTTTTCATCGTTGATAAAAAGAGCAAATAAACTTCAAATTAAAGAAGCAGTTGAAAAATTATTCAATGTAAAAGTTCAAAGGTGTAAATACTTTAAACATCAAACCAAAAATAAAAGATTCAGAATGTCAATGTATAAAACATCTGCTATCAAAAAGCAATTGTTAAATTAAAAGGCTGGAGAATCAATTTACAGCTTACGAAGGATAATTAATACATAAAATTTATTTTGATTTTGAAATTTAATTTTAAAAAGTAAAAATAAATAAATTTTTGTGAAATTATTTAATAAAAATGCTATAATAAACAAGTTATGTAAAATATAGAAATTTATAATAATTATTTTTAAGAATATAAAAATATTAAAATTAGGAAGTGAGGGAACATAGTTATGCCAATAAAAAAATTAAAACCAATAACTAGTGGGACACGGCATATGTCGATATTAGTTAATAAGGACTTAGATAAAGTAAGACCTGAAAAAATCTCTGAGTTGAACCGTTAAATTCATCTTACGGAATTGACAACTATGGACATAGAACAGGTAGAAACAGACATAAGGACACAAAAGATTATATAGAGTAATAGACTGGAAAAGAAATAAAATTGGAGTGCCTGCAAAAGTTGCAACTCTTGAATATGATCCAAACAGAACTGCAAATATCGCATTATTACATTATGTTGATGGAGAAAAAAGATATATCTTGGCTCCAAACGGACTTAAAAAAAGGTGATGTTGTATTAGCAGGAGAAAGGTGCAGACATTAAACCTGAAATGCATTGAAATTAAAAAGACTTGCCAGTAGGGACAGTTATTCACAATGTAGAACTTATGCCTGGTAAAAGGTGGACAGTTAGCAAGATCTGCAGGAACAGCTGCAAGACTTGTTGCAAAAGAAGGAACTTACTGCCGTGGAATTACCATCTGGAGAATTAAGACTGATTCACAAAGAATGTATGGCAACAGTTGGAGCAGTAGGAAATTCTGAACATTCATTAGTATCATTAGGAAAAGCTGGAAGAAATAGACACTTAGGAAGAAAACCTCACGTTAGAGGATCTGTAATGAACCCTGTGGATCACCCACACGGAGGAGGAGAAGGAAGATCTCCAATAGGGTGAAAAATCACCAGTTACACCTGGGGTAAAGCCTACACTTGGTAAGAAAACTAGAGGTAAAAACCTGAGTGACAAATTCATTGTTAGAGGTGATAATTGTTTAGTGGTTTAATATTCAAAAATATATTAATGAAATTTTTAAATGAAAAACAATGAAAATGGACTGTGCCAGTCAAAAATATCTGAATAGAGTTTGGCTGAATATAAAAATATTGCTTGATACATGGAATTAAATAAATAGAAATGTGTTGAATAACATTTCTCGATTTAAAAATGAAATAAGGAGGAAAAGAATGGCTCGTTCATTAAAAAGGACCTTTTGTTGATCATATTTATTAGAAAAATAGGAAGCATTGGGAGGTAAAAACAAGTTATTAAAACATGGTCTAGAAGATCAACTATATTCCCTCAATTTATTGGACATACTTTTTGCTGTATATAACGGTAAAAACATATACCTGTATATGTTACTGAGGAAATGGTTGGGCACAAATTGGGTGAATTTGCGCCAACTAGAACTTTCTATGGACATGGAAAAGATACGAAAAAAGCTAAATAATTAGAAATTAAGAGTTAAAAGATAAGAATTAATAGATATACATTGGAAAGGAGAGGACTTTGAATGGCAGTTGTAGCTAGAATTGAAATACAAGATTAAGCCCTCAAAAAGCAAGATTAGTTGCTGATATTGTGAGAGGGAAAAATGCATTGCAAGCATTGAACATTTTTAAGATTTACAAATAAAAAGCGGCATTATACATAGAAAAACATTAAGATCAGCAATTGCAAATGCTGAACACAATAATAATATGGATCTGATAAATTATTTATTTCAAAAAATATTAATTGACAAAGGACCAGTATTAAAAGAATCAGCCCAAAGAGCAATGGGAAGAGCTGATATTATCAGAAAACCAACAGCTCACATCACAGTAGAAGTTGATGAAAAAGTAGATTAATTTAGACAAAATAAGGAGGTAAGTCTGTGGGACAAAAAGTAGATCCTAGGGGATAAGATTAAAGGATCACAAGAACTTGGGGATTCAAAATGGTTCGCTGAGGGAAAAGAATACGTAGATAATTTTCATGAAGATTTAAAAAATAATATATATTAAGAAAAAACTATTACCATGAGGTTTCTTCTATTCAAATAGAAAGAACATCACCTACAGAAAGTAACAGATTATTATAGAAACTGGAAAAAGCTGGAATTTTAATTGGTAGAAAAAGGTCAAGAAATCGAAGCTTTAAAAGTAAAATTGGAAAAATTGACTGGTAAAAAGAGTTCAAATTAAAGTACAAGAAATCAAAAATCCTAATAAAGATGCTCAATTGGTAGCAGAAAGCATTGCAACAGCAATTGAAAAGGGTTGCTTATAAAAGAGCAGTTCAACAAGCTATTCAAAAGAGCAGAAAAAGCTGGGATTAAAAGGAATTAAAGTTATGGTATCAGGAAGATTGAATGGTGCCGAAATTGCAAGAGTGAATGGACACTTTCAGGAAAGTACCACTACATACTTTAAAGAGCAGATGTTGATTACGCAACAGCTACTGCACACTACATACGGTGCTTTAGGGATTAAAAAGTATGGATATTTAATGGTGAAGTTCTTTCTACTACAAAGGAAGGAGAAAACGAATAATATGTTAATACCTAAAAAGAACAGAAATAGAAAACAGTTCAGAGGAAAAATGGGTGGTGTAGCAACTAAAGGAAACAAAAGTTGATTTTTGGTGAATTTGGACTTGCCGCTAAAGAATTTGGTTGGATTACTTCAAGACAAATTGAGAAGCTTGTGGGGTAACAATCAACAGAACATTTAAAAGAAAAGGTAAAATTTGGATTAGAATATTCCCTGATAAACCTTATACTAAAAAGACCTAGAAGGAACAAGAATGGGTAAAAGGTGAAAGGTAATACAGAAGGTTGGGTAGCAGTAGTTAAAAAGATAAAAGTAATGTTTGAAGTTGGCGGGTATCTGAAGAAAAAGCCAAAGAAGCATTAAGAAAAGCTGGACATAAACTACCTATAAAAGTTAAATTTGTTAGAAAAGAAGAAGTAGGTGGTGATAAGTAATGACAATTAACGAAATTAGAAATTATCATTGGAAGAATTGGAAGTTAAAGTAAATGAATTGAAACAAGAATTATTTAATTTAAAATTTCAAAAAACTCTTGGACAATTACAAAACACTGCTAAAATACGAGATGTTAAAAGAACAATAGCAAGATTAAAAACTGTTGTAACTGAAAAACTGGTAAATAGGAGGGATCAAAGAGTGGAAAAATAAAAACGAAACGAAAGAAAGAAGAAGAAAGGAATCGTTGTTTCTAATAAAATGGATAAAACTGTAGTTGTTCTTGAAGAAACAATGAAATTACATAAACTTTATAAAAGAGGTAAAAACTTCTAAAAATATAAAAGCACACGATGAGAAACAATGAATGTGGAATCGGAGATAGAGTGCAAATTATGGACTAGACCATTAAGTAAAAGATAAAAGATGGAGAGTTGTTACAATCTTAGAAAAAGAGCTAAATAGTTCTATTTTATCAATAAAAATTAAAAATAATATTTTATTTTCAATATTAAAAAAAGCAAAATAGCGTGAGTTAATATTTTGAGAGGAGGAAATTTTTAAATGGTTCAACAACAAACGATGCTTAATGTCGCTGATAACACTGGAGCTAAAAATCATGGTTATTAGAGTATTAGGTGGATCAAGAAGAAGATTCGGTAAAAATAGGAGACATCGTAGTAGCAACTGTAAAAGAAGCTATACCAAAACGGAAACGTTAAAAAGGTGATGTAGATTAAAAGCTGTAATCGTTAGAACAAGAAAAGAATTGAAAAAGAGCAGATGGTTCATATATAAAATTTGATGACAATGCAGCAGTTATTTTAAATACTGCATTAGAAGTAAGAGGACAAAGATCTTTGGACCTGTAGCAAGAAATTAAGAGCTAAAAACTTTATGAAAATAGTTTCTCTAGCACCAAAGTATTATAGGAAGGAGAGTTTAAACGTAGCTAAACCAAACTTAAAAATCAGTACCTAGAAATTACATGTTAAAAACTGGAGATACAGTTATTGTAATTAGCGGTAGATCAAAGATTTGTTACGTAATGAAAAACAGTACACAAACTGGAGATAAAGGAAAAATTGGAAAAAGTATTAAAAAGTTTTCCCTAAAACTGGAAAAATAATTGTTGAGGGGTGTAAATATTAAAAAGACATATTAAACCTAATGCGATGAACCCACAAGGCGAAGTTGTGAAAGAAATGCCAATTTTCTCATCTAAAAGTAATGCTTTTGGGATGACAGCAGGAAAAACCTACAAGAGTAAGAAAAGAAATAAGAGATGGAAAAAGTAAGAATATCAGTTGTATCTGGTAATGAAATATAATATTTTAGAGGGAGGATGTAATAAATGGCTGAAAAATATATTCCAAGATTACAAAAATTATATAAAAGATGAAATCGTTTTCGTCATTAATAGAAAAGAATTAAATCTATCTAACATTATGCAAGTACCTAAACTTGATAAAATAGTAGTTAATATAGGGGATTGGAGAAGCAGCAAGCAACCTAAATTAATGAGATACAGCTATTGTTGAATTGGCGCAAATTACAGAGCAGCAGCCTGTAGCAAGAGCAGCTAGAAAAGTCAGAAGCTGGATTTAAATTAAGAGAAGGACAAAAAAATCGGAGCAAAAGTTACATTAAGAAAAGAAAAATGTATGAATTTCTTGATAGATTAATCAGCATTACTTTACCAAGAGTAAGAGATTTTGAAGGTGTTTCACCTAAAGGATTTGATGGAAGAGGAAATTATACATTAGGATTAAGAGAACAAATCGTATTCCCTGAAATCGAAATTGATAAAGTAGATAAAATTTTTGGATTAGGAATCACAATTGTATCTACAGCAGAAAATGATGAGCAAGGAAGAGCTTTATTAAAAGCATTCGGAATGCCGTTTGCAAAATAGTATTATTTTTGAAGGAGGTGTAATTTAATCAATGGCTAAAAAGCAATGGTTGAAAAGAAACTTAAAAGAAAAACAGTTGATAAATATGCAGCTAAAAAGAGCTGAATTAAAGCAAGAGCTAAAAAAGGTGACAGAGAAGCAGTTTGGAATTATCTAAATTGCCTAGAAATGCTTCGCCTACAAGAGTTAGAAACAGATGTCAAATTAACGGAAGACCAAGAGGTTACATGAGAGAATTTGGTATTTCAAGAGTTATGTTCAGACAATTAGCAGGAGAGGGAGTTATCCCAGGAGTAAAAAAATCAAGTTGGTAATATTTTGAGAGGAGGAAGAATTAATGTATTTAACAGATCCTATTGCTGATATGCTTACTAGAGATCAGAAACGGAAACATGGCTAACATACAAGTTGCAGTACCATTTTCAAAAATTAAAGAAAGTATAGCAAATATATTAAAAATGAAGGATATATAAACAGTTACGAAATTAAAGAAGAAGAGCTATAAAAATATAGTTGTTTTCTTTAAAAACTGTAGATGGAGAAGCTGTAATCAAAGGGTTAAAAGAATATCAAAACCTGGAAGAAGAGTTTACACATCTGTAGAAAGTTTACCTAAAGTATTAGGGTGGATTAGGAATTGCCATTGTCTCAACACCACAGTGTTATTACAGACAAGGAATGCAGAAAAGCATAATGTTGGTGGAGAAGTTCTTTGCTACGTGTGGTAATTTACGCATTTTATAAATTAGGAGGATAAACAATGTCAAGAATAGGTAACAAACTATAACTATACCTGCTGGTGTTGAAGTTAAAGCAGGATGGTCATACTTTTACTGTAAAAGGGCCAAAAGGGCAATTAGTAAGAGAATTAAGCAGTGAAATTAAAGTAAATATTGATGGTAATGAAAGTACATTTTGAAAAGACCAAATGATTTACCAAGTATTAGAGCTCTTCATGGGACTACAAGAGCAAATTTAAACAATATGATTGTTGGAGTAAGTGAAGGATTTTCTAAAGGATTGGAATTAGTCGGAGTAGGATATAGAGTACAGGCTAGTGGAAAAAGGATTGACTTTTATCTTTAGGGATATTCACATCAGTTGAAATTGAAGCAGTAGATGGAATTACTTTTTAAAGTTGAAGGAAATACTAAAATTTCTGTTGAAGGAATTGACAAACAATTAGTTGGACAGAGTTGCTGCAAACATCAGAGCTAAGAGAGCGCCTGAACCTTACAAAGGAAAAGGAGTTAAATACGCTGACGAAGTAATTAGAAGAAAAGAAGGTAAGAAAGGATGGGAGGTAGATTTTAATGGTAAAAAAATTTGATAGAAATAAATTAAGACAAAAACATAGAAGTATTAGAAAAAATCGTTGGAACTGCTGAAAGACCTAGACTTGCTGTGTACAAGTTTACAAAAATATCTTCGTTCAAGTAATTGATGATACAACAGGAAACACTTTAGTTTCTGCATCAACTATTGAAAAAGGTGCTAAAGTGAAAAATGGTTCAAAACATTGAAGCAGCTAAACAAGTTGGAGAAAAGAATTGCTAAAAAGCATTAGATAAAGGAATTACTGCTGTTGTATTCGACAGAGGTGGATATATTTACACAGGAAGAATTAAAGCTGTGGCGAGATCTTTGCTGAGAAAGCAGGATTAAAATTCTAAAAGATAAGGAGGATTTATTTTGGCTAGAGATAGAGATAACAGAGAAAGAAAGTGAATATAAAGAAAGACTTTTTAAGAATAAGCAGAGTTTCTAAAACTGTTAAAGGAGGAAGAAGAATTTCATTCTCAGTATTAGCAGCTGTTGGAGATGAAAAAAAGGAAAAGTAGAGTATCGGTTTTAGGGAAAAAGCTAACAGTGTACCTGATGCAATTAAAAAAGCTATTGCAAACGCTAAGAAAAACCTAGTAAATGTTTCATTAAAAGGTGGAACATTACCACATGAGCAAATTGGTAAATATAATGCAACTAGCGTATTATTAAAACCAGCTTCAAAAGGGACAGGAGTTATTGCCGGTTCAGCAACTAGGGAATTGCTTGAGTTAGCAGGTGTAACTGACGTGCTTACAAAAATTAGAGGTTCAAAAACTAAAGATAACGTTGCAAGAGCAACTTTAGAAGGTCTTAAACAATTACGTTCTCTTGAAGACATGTAGCAAGACTTAGAGGAAAATCAGTTGAAGAAATTTTAGGATAATAGGTTAGGAGGTAAAATTAATGTCTAAAGTAAAAGTAACACTTGTAAAAGGAATTAATGGAAGAAAGCCTAATCATGTTGCGACTGTAAAATCACTTGGATTAAGAAAAATCAGTCAAAGCGCAGTTCATAACAAAACTGCTGATATAGAAGGAAAAATTAAATTGGTTTCTTATTTACTTAAAAGTAGAGGAGGTTTAAAGATAAATGAATCTTAATGAATTAAGACCTGCTGCTGGATCGAAAAGAGAAAGAAGAAGAGTAGGAAGAGGACACGGAACTGGTTGGGGTAAAACAGCTGGTAAAGGTCATAACGGACAAAAACAAAGATCAGGTTCTTATGTATCACCAATATTTGAAGGTGGACAAATGCCTATTATTAGAAGAATCCTAAAAGGGATTTTCTAATGCACCATTTAAAAAAGATATTATAGCAATTACATTGGCTGATATTGTTGAAAGATTTAACGATGGAGATGTAGTTAGCTTAGAAACATTAGTTGAAAATGGAATAGTTAAAAACCCTAAATTTATTAAAAAATATTCTGATGAAGCATTAAGAAATGTAAAAGGAAGAAGAGCTGTAAAGAATACTTAAACTCAAATATTGAGGGCTTATGTAAAGAAAAAGATTTACTAAACTATTAAAAATTATAGGAATGCAGAAGTTAATAAAAATTAACTGTAAGCGCACAGAATCTCAAAAAGCAGCTAAGAATTAATCGAAAAAGCTGGAGGAAGTGTAGAATTATTAGAAATCAAATCATATTCAGCTAAAAGCAGGAAATAATAAAAAGAAGATGGAGATAAGTAAGATTTAATATCTTGCTTTTCTTCATACACTAAAAGAGTGATAGAATTGACTCTAGCTGAAGCAGTATCAAGTAGGGTAAAAGCTATTTTTAATATACCTGAGTTAGAAAAAAGGAGTAACGTTTACATTACTTATGATAATGGTTGCAAGAGTTGGAATTCACATAGCAGTTCCTGGAATTAATACAGAAGCTTTTAAAAATTTCCAGCAAGGAAATGCGATTGCTCAATTTTTAAATTTATTTTCAGGTGGAGCTGTTGAAAGAGCTTCAATTTTTGCGTTGGGAATTGTCCCTTACATTAATGCTTCCATTGTATTTCAATTATTAGGAGTAATTTTCCCTAAAATAGATGAAATGCAAAAGGAAGGTGGAAAAGAAAGAGATAAAATAACTCAGTGGTCAAGATATGTAACAATTGTACTTGCAATAATTCAATCTTTTCGGAATTGCAATATTAATGCAAAAATCAAGGGTTAGTATTAGAACCAGGTCCAAAAATTTGTACTTAGTACAGTAGTTTTAATTACAGGAGGAACTTCATTTTTAATGTGGATTTCTGAAAGAATTTCAATTAGAGGTATTGGAAATGGGTACATCAATGCTGATTTTTCTTAAATATTGTTGCAGGATTGCCATCAGTTATTAGTAATATGTATGCTGGATTGCCTAGTGGAATGGGAAAAGTTTTTATTAGGATTATCAGTAATAGTATTTATAATATTTATTGCATTAATGGTAATTGTGCAGCTGGCTGAAAGAAGAATTCCTATCCAATATGCTGGAAAAGGAAGTCTTGGATTTGGTGGTGGACAAAGTACTGTTGGAAAAAGAACATACTTGCCATTAAAAATAAATATGTCTGGAGTAATGCCAATAATCTTTGCATCAGTATTGATGTAGCGCCTCTCGTTTTTAGTTTCAATGATGAAATCTGGAAGTTTAAAAAACTTCTTGGCAGCACAATTTGAGCCAAAAGGAATTTTTTATTTGTTGCTATTTGCGATATTAATTACAGTATTTTCATTTTTCTATACACTTACAATTGCTTTTGATCCAGACAAAGTGTCAGATGACCTAAAGCAAAGTGGTGGAACAATTCCAACAATAAGAGCTGGAAAGGAAACTGCTGATTATTTTGGAAAAAAAGTTGCAACAAGAGTAACATTTGGAAGTGCAATATTCTTATCATTATTAGGTATTATGCCAAATATATGGTTTGGATATATCTTAAATCTTCCAGTAATGCTTGGGGAACAAGTTTACTAATTCTAGTTGGGACTGCTGTAGAAATATTATTGCAAATGGATTCATTCTTGGCAGTTAAACACATGAAGAGTTTTGTAAATAGAAGACATCGTTAATATTAAAATTTAGAATTTATATAAAATAAAAAATCTCTAACTAGGTAAAATTCTTTTTAGAGATTTTTATTTATATAATAAAAAATTTTAATTTTTCAAATATTTTTTTCTCAATAAATATGAAATAAATTCCAATATGATTGCTACACCAAATATTAAGTATACAAATACTCCAATTTCACGTATATCAAAATACATTGTTCCAGACATAAACATATCGTATCCAATTCCACCAGCTCCAGCAGCAGCTCCAACTAAAACTGCATTTGTAAAGTTTATTTCAAAACGGATAAAAAGTCCAGGATAAAATGGAAGTTATAGTGCTTGGTAAAACTCCTTGAAATATGATTTTTCCAAAATGAAAGCTCCTGTTGCCCTCAAAGGCTCAATAATTCCGTTGTCTATCTCTTCGATGCTTTCTGAATAGGCTTTTTACAAGATAGGCGATGCTGTGGAAGGTCATTCCTATAATTGCAACTTCTACTCCAACATTTGCGACAACTGAAAAGACCATAACCCATAATATTGTTGGGATTGCTCGAGATAAAGGATAAACCTAATTTTATAGTTTTTTTGATAAATGTTTACTGGAAAGATTTTGGGCTGCAAAAAGGATAAAAAAATAATGCTATAAATGAGCCAATTATTGTTGTAAGGACTGCTAGGGCGATTATTTACAGCAAGACTTTGGAATACTTGGGCATAAGTGTATCTGTCAGATAAACTTGGAGAAAAAAACATTGTTTTTAAGTCCTTGAAAAAATGTCTAGTTGCTTCAATGATATTGACACCGCCAAAAATCCATTGTGGATAGAGTGTAAAGCTGTAATAATTAATAATACGGATAAAGTTGTGTATAAATAGATTCTTGATTTTTGTAAGTTTTTTTATTTTTATTTTTTTCCAAAAAGAATATTCACCTTCTTTTTATTTTATTTATTTCTTTTTGATTTTTATAATAAAGAGAATTATTCAAATATTTTACATTAATTCACTTCTAAGTTTGTTTGAAAAGCATTTCTACGCCAACTACGATAATTGTAACGACTAAAATTACAAGTCCGGCAGCATCATAACGGAAACTTTTTGTAATATAGGCTAAATGTAAATCCTATTCAGTTCCTGTTAAAATTCCAACTAATGTTGATTCCCTAACTCCAGTTTCTATGAAAAATAGAAGCCAGGATAAAAGCTGGGAAGATATGCTTGGAATAACTCCGCAAAATATTATTTGAAAGTATGAAGCACCTACTGACTTTAACGCTTCAATTACATCACCTGCAACGTCATCTATTGTTTCAGAAAAGGCACGTGTCAAATATCCAAATGTTATTAGAAATAATGCCAGAAAGCCTGTAAATTGGCTTTGCTTAAAGGAAAATACAAGTATTAATGACCAGGCTACAATTGGCATATTTCTAAAAAATGAAGCGATTACTTTTGTTATAATCTTTGTAAAAATGTTGATTCCAGTTGAGTTTGAGCCTATTATTGCGAGAAATAGGGCAAATATTGCTGAAATCGTTGTGGCAGTTATGGCGAGTAAAACTGTTTGCAAAGCAGAATTTATGATTTCTGGAAAATATTGGAGGGCATTTTGTGTAGGGATGAAATTTTTGTATTAGCCAAAAAATTCCAGCTGGAATTGAGGAGAATGCCATTCCATTTTGAAATCCTGAAATAATGGAGGATATTATGTAAAGTAAAATAATTATTAGCACAAATATAATTTTAGAATAAAATCTCTGTTTAAAAATATCTTTTTCGTTTAAATTCATAAAATCCTCCTGTTAATCCAATTCTTCATCTTTATAAATAAATTCAATTATATCATCTGTAAGATGCTCTGGTTTATCATCAAAAATTTTTCTCACCTTTATTTAAAGGCGATAATCCTGTTGGAATATTTTTGCAATATCAACTTGGTGAAGATTGACAATGCATGTAATTTTTCAGTTCTGTAACAATTTTTTAAATAATCCATTATATTTTCAGCAGTTTTTGGGTCAAGTGAAGCGATTGGCTCATCACAGAGAAGCAGTTTCGGCTTTTGCATTATCGCTCTTGCAATTCCCACACGCTGTTTTTGCCCACCTGAAAGTTCGTTACATTTCTGATAGGCATATTTAGTCATGTTTACCTTTTTCTAAAAAGTTAAAAAGCCTCTTTTTCATCTTCTGAATAAATCCCCAGTATTCCAGCAAAATACAGACTTATATCCAAAGCCGCCCATGAAGCACATTTTTCAATAACAGTCAGTCTTTCCACAAGATTATAGTTTTGAAAAAAATCATACCGATTTCACGCCTTACAAAGCTCGATTTCTTTTTTTCTTCAATTTTTTTCAATATTCCTATTTTCAAATAAAATCGAACCTTAGGGAAATATCAATCATTTTATTAATACTTCTAAGCAATGTCGATTTTCCAGAACCCGATGGTCCAATGATAGAAATAAACTCCCCTTTTTCACATCGAATGAAACATTTTTAAGGCAGTTGTTCCATTGTTATATTCCTTTGAAATATTTTTTTACACTTAATAACATAAAAAAATTCCTTTCTAAAAATTCAAGTTTAGTTTTACTATACAAATAATATTTTTAAAAAAATAAGGCATATCAGTATCGGTATGCCTATTATAAAAATTATCTGTTTCCAATATTAATTTTATTAGTATTCTGGTTGTTATTTTGCTTCTCTGCATTATTATTTGCATTATTACTGCTGCTATTGGTATTATTGTTATCACTGTTACTATTGTTAGTATTGCTGGAACTTGCATTATTATTTAAAATATTGATTGCTGAACTGTTATTTTGATTGTTACTTTGTGGAGTGTTTTCATTATTAGTTACAGCAGGCTGTTCAACTGCAATAATAGTTCCAAGTGACAGTAAATCCCTTTGTAATTTGTCAAGCTTGTCCTTTTGAGCATAAACAGTATCAATTAATGTTTCAATATTTTTATTGTCTTCCTCATATTTTGTCATAATTTGCTGATAATTGTTATTTCTCAAATTTTCAATTTTTTGAGTTAACAATGTTTTTTCTTCATCAGTTAAGACCAGTATGATTCAAGTTTTTAAAATTATTATTTTCCATAACAAGTTCTGAAGAAAGTTTTACAGTTTTTCCTGCGATTAGATCATTTTTGGAATATTCAATAAGTGAACCTATTTTATTAGCTGCAAATAAAGTTTTAGAAGTAAAGTTATCTTTGTTATAAGTAATTTCGTAGCCATTATTTTTGACCTTTTTATTAAAGCCTTTGAATTATTCTGCAATAAAATTTCTCCGCTTACTTGCGAAAGATTTCCATTTAATCCTTTAGCTACAATTTTTTTCCTTCGTTAATATCCACATCTGAAATTCTAATATTTAAATCTTTTTATTTCCTTTACAAGAGCAGTAGCCTTTAAAAGCTGTATTTAATGAAGTTTCTAAATCTTTCCCTTTATCTAGGAATATATAAAGATTCATATTTTTGAACACTGCTGCTGGGAATTATTGTTAAAGTCGTTTAATGAAATTTCCTTTTCAAGTTTAGTCAAATTGTCAGAAACATTTGCAAGGGCAATATCCCTTTCCAGCTCGATTTCAGAAATATTTTTTTCAATATTTTCCTTTTTCAAATTTATAGACTTCACAAGTGGCTTAATTTCATTATTTAATTCTACAATCTTTTGAGCCTTGCTCTTCAAATCAGTAAGTTCTGCATAATTTTTCAAAATATTGGTCTTTTCAATATTTTCTCTCCATTTGCTGTTAATAAGATTATCAGTATTAGTCGTTAAAGATGCAACTTTGTCTGTTGTTTCCTTAATAAAGTCAGCAGTTGTCTTTATCCGATTTTTCTTGAGCACTGAGAGAATCTATTTTTTTCTGTAAAAGTATCAATTTGAGAATTTTTCTTTATAGATGCTCTCTAAATTTATATCTTCCAGCTTTAGATTGGAAATTGTCAATTTTAGCACAAGTTTAAACAGTCCAGTTCGTATTATTCCAACTGTGGCGTCCTTTTCAAGATTTTTCCATTAACTACAAAATTATCAAAAACCATCTGGCTATTTTTTACAGAATATTTTACATTTTCAAATTCAGAATGTTTAGATCTTGCCATAAATGAGACAATATTGCTTGAAAACATAATACCGAAAAGAAATATGACTAATACTAGTAATACAGCACTTAGTAAGTATTTTAAAAATTTTCACAAAAACCCTCCTTATAACGTATTTAGTTTTATAGAAGTACCTAAAACTTTTTATTTATAGATATAACAATTAAATAAATTTTACAAATGTAGTCTATCATATAACACTATTATATGTCAATAATAGCAGTAAACTTCATTTACAGGAATAAATCCTGTTAATTTTTTAAAAATAGCACAATTAATCTCACAACTGAAGTAATAGTATTCTTGTAGCTAGTTAGTAAATTTTTAATTGATATTAGACCTGTTCGATAACCTAAGTTTTTATTTCTACAAGGGTTCACCTCTTGCTTTTAAAAACATTTGTTTTATCAAATTCTAAATATATAGTTTTTCTAACAAGCCTGTTAAATTATTTAATTGTTTTTAGAGTTTCATCTAGTTTTTGATAAACCGTATTTAGATGTTATATTTTGTAAATATTTTTGTGTTTCAAGTTGTCTTTTTTTGTGTTCTAATTTGAGTTTTTATTAGATCTTTAACTTTTTCAAAAGGGCATTAATCCTTTTGGATTTTTTTCAAGAACTCTTTACTATATATAGTTCATTTCCAACTGTAACTACATTATTTACAACTTGTCCTGGCTGTACATTTGCGATAGCTTGACTTATTGGAGCATAACTTTGTGATAATTGAGAAGCTGTGATTTCAGGAGTTTCTCCATTGCCTGTTTTTGCTGCATTTGCACTGTATTTTTGAACTACAGCTGAGAAATTAGCTGGATTTGCAGTTGCTTCCTTTAAGGCAGCTTCAGCTTTTGCCTTATCTGTAGCAGAAACTATTACTAATTGCAATTTTACAGTATCTTCTTTTTTATCAAAACTTGCTTTATTTGCTTCATAAGCCTGTTTTGCTTCATCATCTGTTACAGATATTTTATTTGCTTCAGCTGTCAAAGTTAAGTTAGCTAATAATCCTTCCTTTGCATATTCAATACTATCTAGTATATTTTTTTTCTTTGTCAATTTTTCTCTTTTTCCATCTAAAAGCTACAGCTCTGTTTTAAAAGCTATATTTTTATAGTATCTTGTTTTAATTGAGTTAATTGTTCAGGTGTCACTTCATTTTGCCTTTAATCCTTGTGCATCAAACTTTTTTTGCATTTCATTTTGAACTTCTGATTCGTATACTTTTTATTTTTATCTGCTGATTCAAATAATACTTTTCCATTTTGTCCATTTCCACAAGATAATGCAAATATGCATAATGTTGTTATAATACCCATTTTTAATTTATTGTTCATCTTAAGAATCCTCCAATTTAATTTATTTATTTAAATTTCTAAATTTATAGCTCTAGTATATCACAACATTGCAAACATTTCAAATTAATTAAATAAAAATAGAATAATTTTTTATTTTATTTAAAAATTTGTATATATATTGAAAAAAATACGGAAAAATTTGATATAATCATTTTAAACTAGGAAATAAAAATATAAAAAAGCGCCAGCTCTTTAGAAATAATTTATAAAAAAATAAATTAATAGCTAAAGAAGACGAGGAAAAAGGGTTATCGAAGTAATCGGCGGATGCTCTTTAGGTGGTTACAGCCTTAATAATATACAAAAAAATTTTCAAGTAATTGGGATTACAAAATTATTATAGTAACATTTTCTAGTAATTTTTATATTATTAAAGGAGAAAAAAATTATGTGTGGAATTGTAGGTTACATTGGAGCAAAAAATGCTCAGGATTTTGTTATTGACGGGTTGGAAAAGTTAGAGTACAGAGGGTATGATTCGGCTGGAATTGCTGTTAATACTGGAAGTGAAAAGTTTGAGATTGTGAAAAAAGTGGGAAGATTGAAAAAATTTGGCTGATGAACTGGAAAAAAACATCCGCTTAAAGGGACAGTTGCGATTGGGCATACAAGATGGGCAACTCACGGTAAGCCATCTGATGAAAATTCGCATCCTCATTTTAATAAGGATAAAACGTTAGTTGTTGTTCATAATGGAATTATTGAAAATTATTTAGAATTGAAAAGAGATTTGATTGCGAAAGGGTATGAGTTTAAGTCAGAAACTGATACAGAAGTTGTGGCACACTTATTGGATGAACTTTATACAGGAGATATTCTTGAAACAGTAAAAAAATTGCTAAAAGTTATAAAGGGTGCCTATGCGCTTGGAATTATGTCTGTTAAGGAGCCTGATAGAATTATTGCGGCTAGAAAGGAAAGTCCATTAATAGTTGGAATTGGAAAGGGAGAAAACTTTATTGCATCTGATATTCCTGCTATTTTGAAATATACGAGAGATGTTTATTTGATTGAAAATAATGAAATTGTGGAAATAAAAAAAGATTCTGTAAAAATTATGGATGCTGACGGAAATGAGAAAAAAAGAGAAATAACTCATATTGAATGGGATTTGGAAGCCGCTTCTAAAGGTGGATATGAATATTTTATGGAAAAGGAAATTTTTGAACAGCCTGAAGTGCTTGTAAAAACATTAAACAGCAGAGTTGATGAAAATTACAACATTAATTTTGATAATGCGGGGCTTACAAAGGAATATCTGAGCGGAATTAACGATATTTATATTGTGGCATGTGGAACGGCTTATCATGCTGGACTTGCTGGAAAATATATTATTGAAAAGAAAACAAGAATTCGTGTAGATGTTGACATTGCTTCTGAATTTAGATATAGAAATCCTGTAATTGATGATAAGACATTGGTTATTGTGTTAAGCCAGTCTGGAGAAACTTTGGATACGCTTGAAGCTATGAAGGAAGCTAAAAGACACGGTGCAAGAGTTGTTGCAATTACAAATGTGGTAGGATCTTCGGTAGCAAGAGAAGCAGATCATGTTATTTACACTTGGGCAGGACCTGAAATTGCCGTTGCCTCTACAAAGGCATACACTACTCAAATGGTAATTTTAAATTTGATGGCAATTGATTTTGCATATAAATTTGGAAAAATTACAAAAGATGAAGCAGCTGAAGATATAAAAAAATTGTATGAAGTGGAACAAAGTATTCAAAGAATGTTGGAATATGATGAAAAAATCAAAGATGTTGCAGATAAAATCAAGGATAGCGAAAGCATGTTCTACCTTGGGCGTGGACTTGATTATGTAATCGCTGTGGAAGGTGCCCTAAAATCTAAAGAAATCTCGTATATTCATTCAGAAGCCTTTGCTTCAGGGGAATTGAAACACGGAACTATAGCATTAATTACAGATGGAGTACCAGTTGTTGTAAATGCTACACAATCTGACTTATTTGAAAAATCAGTATCAAACATAAAGGAAGTTACATCAAGAGGAGCTTATGTCATTGCAATCGCAAAAGAAGGAAATACAGTTGTGGAAGAAGTGGCAGATGAAGTATTCTATATTCCAGATGTGGAAGATGATTATGCAGGATTCTCTACAATCGTAATTCATCAGTTATTGGCATACTATTTATCAAAAATTAAAGGAAATGATGTTGATAAACCAAGAAACTTGGCAAAATCAGTAACTGTAGAATAAAAAGATAGTTATCTAATAATTATAAATAAAAAAATGGAGGAAAAAGATTATGAAATTTCGACGATTTAAAAAAGGTGCAGAAGATGCATTGAAAAACTGTAGATGGAGCAAAAAGACTTGGCTGACAAAAGCTGCTGACAAAAACAAAGGAAATTGCAGGAAGCGAAGTTGCTCAAAAATATTAAAAAGGAACTGAAGAAGTTTTTGAAAAAAACAGTAGAAGGTGCAAAAAGACTTGGCTAATAAAGCAGCAAATAACAAAATTGTTAAAGATGTGGAAAAAGGTGCTGAAAAAAAGCAGTGGATAAAAACTGTAGAAGGAGCAAAGGACTTGGCTGGCAAAAGTTACTGGAATGTTTAAAAAAATAGTGAAAAACAAAAAAATGTAGCAAAAAGAAGTTATTTGGAGTATCAGTTTTGGTACTCCATTTTTAAAAAAATTTTTGAAAAAAATCAAAAAAATGTGGTAAAAATAAGTTTGTAGTAAAAAAATTCCTACCACTACCAAAAAAATAAAAAAATCAAGGAAAAATCTATTTAAAAGCCACTAAAAAAATGCAGGGTTAGGAGTTACGGAAAAATGCTAAAAAAACACCAAAAAAATGACAAAAAAATTAAGTCAAAAAAATGCGATTTTTAATGTCTGAAAAAAATTTCTGTAATACCGATAAATAAAGAATTTTCTCAAAAAGTACGGATGTTAAAGTAGAGTATCCATTAAAAACAAGGATTGAAACAATTGATGGTATCTCCATCTAAGAATATCACTCATAGTTAAAAGTAGAGTATCCATTAAAACAAGGATTGAAACGTCACAGTTAACTTGAACTTTTTAATATCTGCATGTTAAAGTAGAGTATCCATTAAAACAAGGATTGAAACATATGCCAATTCTGGGAGTAAATTATGCTAGTAACATTGTTAAAGTAGAGTATCCATTAAAATAAGGATTGAAACATTTATATCATCGAATTTATTCTTTTTTTTCAATTGATTGTTAAAATAGAGTATCCATTAAAACAAGGATTAAATTATTTGTTAAAAAAACAACAACTTTTATATAAGGTTGTTTTTTTATTTGTAAAAAGATTTAAATACTTTAATCCATCAAATTTTTAAAAATGTTTTGTTATTTTTTTGGGAAAATTTGATATAATTTATGCAATAGGAATTGGATTTTGGGTGATGAATTTGAGTAATGAATAAAAAAATATTATGTAAAGTCAAATTTGGAAAAGGAAATTTTGTGAAAAAAATTAAAAAGACTATTATGACAGGTTTAAGAGTTTGAATCCGCAGTATTCGGGAATAAAATTGGGGATTATTGTTGCAGTTATTGTTTATTTTATTGCAAGAATTTTTTTTGTGGTGGAAATTTCAAGGGATATGATAATTTCACTTGCGGTTTTTGTAATATCAATGACTTTTCATGAGGTGGCACATGGATATGTGGCTTATAAATTTGGGGATAATACGGCAAAAATGAATGGGAGGATAACCTTTGAATCCCCTAAAGCATATTGACTTGACAGGGATAATTTTGCCTATTTTAATACTTTTGAGCGGATTTAAGTTTTTGGTAGGCTGGGCAAAGCCTGTTCCAGTGAATTTTGATAATCTAAGACCACATCGGCTTGGGTTATTTTGTGTTGCGATAGCTGGGATAGTTGTAAACTTTATTATTGCTGCAGTTTCACTTCTTTTATTGAAATATCTTGGAAAACATTTGGATATTGAAAATATCTTTATGACAATTCTGCTTTATACATATCTAATAAATTTACTGCTTGGTATGTTTAACTTAATACCAATAACACCTTTGGATGGCGGAAGAATAATTTATTCTTTTTCTGGTGAAAAAAAGTGAGAAAAATTTTACAATAAAAATCGAAAAAAATACGGAATTTTAATTATATTTGCAATAGTTTACTTTGGAAGTAGAACTTTAATGGATGGGTTTATAGCGATTGTGGAGTTCTTTTTTTGAAGTTAGCAGGGATTCAGTTAAATTTAATGTTTTAAATTTCAAAAAAATCAAGAAAAAAATTTTTAAAAAATTAAAAATGTGGGATATACTATAATATATAGTGGATATTAAATGGGATGTTTTTATCAAAATTTTAAGGATGTGGTAAAGATGAGAAAATTATTCTTGATTTTAGGGATATTTTTAATGATGAATTTTGAAATATATGGATTCACACAAAAGGAAAAGATTCAGGAAACATTGTCAAAACTTGGAGTTAGGCAGGAATTGATTGATGAAACAGTTGCGTTGGATTATGAAATACGTGATACGCAATATTTTGAGGAAGATGAGAAAATTATTCGAGAACGGGTGGCAAAACTGGAAAAACTGCTTCAAAAGGATAAGAGAAATTATATTGCAGCACAGGCATTAATCACTATTTTTGAATCAAAAATAAGTGGAGACTATAAAAAATATCTGGATTTATTTGAAAAATACACACCCTATGAATATACAAAAACTTTTTTTCAAAAAAATGATGTATGCCTTGGAACAAGGAAATATGCCTGAATTTGAAAAAAATACATGGATGAAATTCTAAAAAAATATAGTGATCCTGCGATAATAGCATTGTCAAAAAAATTTTTGTGGCAAAAGGATTTTAATGAAAAAGCAGATGTTGACAGAAAAAGGTTTTGAAGTTGTTAAAGGATGAAGGCGAAAGAAGAAAAAAATAGGAGTTTCTGATGAGGAATATCATATGATGAAATTGACTTATTATTTAAATAAGATTCGTGGATTATTTGATAGTGGAGAATTGAAGCAGGCTGTTGCAGAATATTTGGATAATGTTGTAAATGATAGATGTCAGTGATGAAATACGGAATTATAATCTTCGTGCTGAAGTTATACTTTATTTTAATGTTGTAATAATGAATGAAGGGAAATACAGGAAATTATGCTTAAAATAAGTAATGGAGCAAAAATTAGAAGATACTTGGATTGCTAGGAAAGATTCAGGAGGAAACTGAAAAAGATAAGGATTTCTTGGCAAAAAATGGTAAAATTAATACTGCTTAATAAGGAAATAATAGTTCCTTTCCAGTAAATAAACAAAAATATATTTAAATAAAATTTATATAAAAACAGGAGGAAATTTATGAAAAAAATTGTTTATATTATTGTCGTTGCCATTGTTTTTAGTTTAAATTCAAAATCACTGGCATATACACGGGCAGAGCTTATACAGGATAGGCTTTCTAAAGATTGGGATAAAACAGGATATTATTGATGAAACTATAAAATTTCAATATGATATTAAAGATGAAAAAAATTTTTTTACAGAAGAGGGGAAGGAAAGTGATGATTTTCAAAAACTGAAGGAAATTTATTAAATAGTGCAAGAACACTCACGACTTTAGTCGTGAGATGAATTGCACGAAAATTTTAGTAAGCATATAGGGAAACTTGTATGTAGACACGGAGCAAAACCGTGCAATAAAGAAACTGAACTGCTGGGAACTCTTAAAGCTAGTATGACCACAACATAATACCTTCGTTCAAATATGGTATAGGTGTGATGGTGGCGAAAGCAGAAAAAATATACTAGATGGTGCAAGGTTAAATCCTAAACATTATGATAATAGACAATCAGCATCTAAGCCTGAAAAGGAAAGTTCAACGACTATCCCTCGTGAGGGGAGTACAATACAAGCGATTGGTATTGGAAGTGGTTTCGCCTAAGTCCTTGAAATAGGATATGGATAAGATATAGTCTGTGCTTGTTAGAGATAACAAGAAGTTCATAAGAGAACTGCATAAGTAGTAGCGCACTTATGTGAACGACGCTTCCCACTGTTGTGGGGTTTTAAAAACTTTAAAAATATTTAAAAATAAATAAATAAAAATATTACTTTTTTTGACAGATAAAATGTAGAATACATGGTATAATATCTCTGATGAAAAGGAGGTGATATCTATGTATTTAACTTTAAAAACAACAAGTAAAAACATCTTAGTAAAAAGGAGTTTAGGAATTTAAAATATTTATCACATATAGCCAAGAACTTAACTAATGAAGCTATATATAATATTAGACAGTATTATTTTAATAAGAAAAAGTATTTAAGTTATAATGAAAACTATAAAATGCTTAAAAATAGTGAGAACTATAAAAAAATTAAATTCTAATATGGCTCAACAAATTCTAAAAAGAAGTAGATGGAAGTTTCAAATCATTTTTTTGGACTTTTAAAACTTGCTAAGAATGGTCAATATAATGGTAAAATAAAAATTACCTAATTATCTTGATAAGGATGGTTTTACAACTCTTATTATAGGTTTTGTTAGATTAAAAGATGATATGCTGATAGTTCCTTATTCAAATTCTTTTAAGAAAACTCATCAGGAAGTTAAAGTTAAACTACCATCAGTATTAAAAGACAAGAAGATAAAAGAAATTAGAATAATACCAAAACAACATTCTAGGTACTTTGAAATTCAATACATTTATGAGGTAAAAAGAAGTTCAAAGGGAATTAAATAAAGAAAATGTACTAGGAATTGATTTAGGGTATAGACAATCTTTGTACTTGTGTTACAAATACTGGAGCTTCATTCATAATAGATGGTAGAAAATTAAAAATCTATTAATCAATACTATAATAAGATAAATGCAAAAATTACAAAGTATAAAAAGATAAGCAAAAGATTGAGCGAACAACATTAAGACAAAAAGAAAAATAACTAGAAAGAGAAATAATCGCATAAATGATTATCTTTCAAAAAGCAGCAAGAATAATTATAAGTTATTGTCTTAATAATGATATAGGAAAAAAATAGTTCTAGGATATAATGAAGATTTTCAAAGAAATTCAAATATTGGAAGTATAAATAATCAAAACTTTGTAAATATACCATATGGAAAATTAAGAGATAAACTAATATATCTATGTAAACTATATGGAATAGAATTTAAGCTACAAGAAGAAAGTTATACATCAAAAAGCAAGTTTCTTTTGATGGAGATGAGATTCAATATATGATAAAGAAAAATCCGCAAGAATATATATTCAGTGGAAGGAGAATAAAAAGAGGACTATATCAAACAAGCATAGGTAAACTCATAAATGCAGATTGTAATGGAGCATTAAACATATTAAGGAAAAAGTAAAGTTGTGGACTTAAGTGTCCTATACAATAGAGGTGAGCTGGACACACCTAAAAGAATAAGGGTAGTGTAAAGCTATCAAACTTCTTAGAAAATTTTTGAATATTTTTAAAGATTTTAGAACCCTGCGACTTTAATCGTGGGAGGTTCAGGAAAAAGATGAGAGAAATGAAACATTAGGAGCAACTATTGCTGGTGCATATATGGTTGGGGAACAGAAGGATTTTAAAAAAAGCAAGACAATATATGGACAAAATTTCAAAAATATTCATCAAAATTTGACAGATTATCAAATGAATTGAGTTATTATAAACTAAAGGGCGATGAAAAAAATTCTAAAAAAAGTATTATAACCTTTTTGAAAAAGAAGTTATAAAGGGAACTCCAGTTATGGATTTGGTTGAAATATTAAATGATAATTTAGAGATGATTTCGTTTCTTAATACATTGGGAGATTATTTAAATGAAGAAGATAACAATATTAATAATGAAGCGAATGATCTTCCAGATGGATTTTTATATGATGAAAAAAATGGGATCATACAAAATAAAGATGAAGATGAAAATGATGATTCTGATGAAGCGGAAAATGATGAAGAGGACAATCAGACTTATTCTGAAAGCATAAAGGAAATCCTTGATGATGGAAAAGAAACATTGAAAAGTCAAAAGGAGGAAGCTGATAAATATCGGCGAATAGCAGATTATTTTAAAATTGATAAAAATCAAAAGGAATTTGGTATTCCCAGATGACTATGTGAGGGGATTTGAGCTAAAATTTGCAGAAATAGAAATATCTAAAAATATGTTGAATTATGGAGTGGGAAGTGCAGTAAAATATTATCTGGATAACGTTTCAACAAAGGATGTAAGTTATGAAGATGTATATTTTAACGAGCAGTCGGAACTGGCACTTTATCTGTCTATTGCTCAAATGCTCGCAGCTGCTGATGAAAGTGTAATAAACAAATACAGAAAGGAATTTGAAAAATACAAGAGTAATTAAACTTTTAGATGAAGTTTTGGAAAATGAAAGAAAAAAAGAGAAGGATAAAATTGAAAATCCTGATAAAAATAGTAAAAAACATATAAAAGGTTAATTTTTGAGATTAGATTTTGTGAATAAACTTGTAGCAGGGGGTTATTGACCCCTTGTTATTATTTACAAAAAAATACACCTAAAACTTTTCTTCATTCAGGTGCATTTATAAAATTATGAAATTATCAATGGCAATAATAATAAAATAAAAGCCATTAATGCAGGTATTCCCTGCAATAAAAAGATTTTTTTAGAAACTGTTACAGAACCGTAGATTGCTGCACAGATAATACAAATCAGGAAGAAAATTGCAATTTGAAATTGAAATTCTCCGCTTTCGGTTAAACTCCACATTAATCCTGAGGCAAGAAAACCGTTGTATAGCCCTTGATTTGCCAGCATTTTTTTTACACGTTCATCTTTTAGAAAGTCTAGTTCCAATCCAAAGTTTTTTTGGATGGATTTGCTTTCGTTCAGGTACATTTCAAGAATTAATATGTAATAATGCTCCATTGCCACGAATAATATTAATATGAATGCCAGTATGCTCAATCTAATTCTCTCCCTTCATTATATTTTTTGTTAATCTCTTACACTTAAAATTACAGGCTTTCCATCAATAATGGCAAAACTGTGTTCATATTGGGCTGAACGTTTTCCATCTTTTGTAACGGCAGTCCACATATCAGGCAATATCTTCACTTTATAAGTTCCAACGTTTACCATTGGCTCAACTGTAATTACCATTCCGTTTTCAATTTTAGCTCCCAGTTCCAGCTCTTCCATAATTTGGAATAATTGGATCTTCGTGCATTTCCTTTTCCAACTCCATGCCCTGCAAAAATCCCTTACAAGCGAGAATCCAAAAACTTTCCACATATTCTTGAATAGCATGCCCAATGTCACCAATTCTATTTCCAGCATGTGCCGCTTCAATTCAATAGCTCTTGCCTTTTTCAGTAACTTCCATCAATTTTTTTAGAAGTTTCATCAATTTCTCCAACAGCATAAGTAATTGCAGAATCTCAAAAATATCCATCAAGCACTGTCACTGTGTCAATTGTCAAAAATATCCCCTTCTTTTTAAAAATTTGCTTTTTGCTAGGAATACCGTGTACCACAACTTCATTTACAGAAATACAAGTTGCAGCTGGATATGGAGGATATGGACTTCCTATGTCATATCCCTTTTGTTCCCTGGGATTGCCCTTGGCTTCTAATATAATCTTCTGCTATTTTGATCAAGTTCATAAGTGCTTATTCCAGCCTTTTACATATTTTCGGCAATACATCTTCAAAAAAAGTCTTGCGATTATTTCATTAGCTTTTTTTATTTTTTTATTTCATCTAATGTTTTGTAAATTATCATTTTTTTCTTCTTCTTTCTAAATTTCTTTTTCTTTTTTTATTTGTTAAAAGTTAATTTCACTGCATAATATTTTTTTCTTATTTTTTTCCAAAAATATCAATTATATCTTTTGTGATTTCTTCCAGTTTTTTTGCACCATCTACGCTGTAAACTTTATTTTTGCTTTTTTTGTAAAAAAATCCAATACTGGCGCTGTTTGTTCGTTATAAACTGCTAATCTTTTTTTAACTGTTTCTTCGTTATCATCTGCTCTTTGTTCCAAATCTTCTGGATTTTCATCAACTGGCGGATTATATTTTATGTGATAGATTTTACCAGTTTTTTTAGAAACTCTTCTTCCTGTAATTCTTTCGATTATTTCTTCATCACTTACTTCAAGTGCAATTACTTTTTCAATTTCTCTATTTGATTTTTGCTAAAATTTTTATCAAGTTCTTCAGCCTGAGCCACAGTTCTTGGAAATCCATCCAAAATGAACCCTTTTTACAGTCATCTTCTTTAAGTCTTGCTTCTACAAGTCCATTTACAATATCGTCTGAAACCAATTTTTCCTTCATCCATCAATTTTTTTGCTTCCAGTCCAAGTGGAGTTTTATTAGCGATTGCCGCTCTTAAAATATCTCCAGTTGAAATTTGAGAATTTCATATTTTTTTAATTAATTCTTTTGCTTGAGTCCCTTTTCCCTGCTCCAGGTGCTCCAAATAACACTATATTCATAATTATATCCGATATTTAAAAATATCGCTCCTTTCTAAATTATTTATCTATACTTAATTTTAACATTTTTAATAGTTATTTTTTTCAATTTTTCTTTTTCATTTTTTTAAAAAAATAATGAATTTAATTTGTAAATAAAAAAATAACCGCTGACTTTTATAACAACGATTATTTAAAGTTATTATTTTTTTCTTATAGTAAGAATCTAGTTGTAAAAAATCAATAAACTAATGAGTAAAAACTTTTTGTTGTATAATTTTTTTATACTTAAATGTTTACTAAATCAACTTTCAAAAATATTTTATGTTACTAAATTATCTTCTCTTAGCGGCTCTCGCTCTAGCAGCAGCTCTTTGTTTAGGTGTAAGTTCTTTTTACATATACGACTTTTTGAATTTTTTTCTTTTTAGGAACTTTTACAAAAAACAAATTTTTTTCTTTACTACTTTACGTGATGGTTCCTTTTTCACATACACAATTTTATTGTTTTTTTATGTGCTGCAAAAAGAAGTAAGTGAAATTCAATTACTCCAAAAAAATTAAAATCATTTTTTTCTTATAAGATTTTTGATATTCATCATATCATCTCCTTTTTCTAAAAAAATATTTTTTTGATAATTTGGAAAAATTATCTTGAAATATTATACCATATAATTATAAAAACATCATAAAATTGATTTAAGATTTATATGTGAACTACTCCTACTTTTAGAAGCCGGAGACTTCTTGCTATCTTTTTGTTAAAAAAATTATTTTTTTAGTGATTTTTTTGAAAAATCAAGTTATAATTAAACTAGAAATATAAAAATTTGAAAAAAATAGAAATTATATAATGCAGGAGGTAAAAATTATGAAAAAGTTACTTTTTATTAGGTTTAGTATTGGCATTACTGCCAGCGGCAAATTTAGAGGCAAAAAAACTATTAAAAAAAGCAGCTGGGAAAAAAATTCTCAAAGTACATTTGAGTTAAATGTTGCTCATATTAATGACCATCACTCACATCTGGAAGAAGAAAAAAATGCCAATTAAGCTGGATGGAAAAAAACAGTTACCGTGCATATTGGAGGATTACCTAGAGTGGGGACAGGAAATTAAAAATTTTAGGAAAAAAATAATAAAAAAATACTCTTGTGGTTCATGCAGGTGATGCAGTGACAGGAACTCTTTATTATACGCTATTTGAAGGAAAAAGCAGATGCCGAACTTATGAATGCGATTAATTTTTGATGCCTATACTTTGGGAAATCATGAATTTGATGATGGGAATAAATTTTTGAGATCATTTTTGGATGCTTTAAAAAAATACCAGTAGTTTCATCTAATGTTGTGCCTGATAAAGGGAAGCATACTGGAAGGCAAATGGAAGCCTTATATTATAAAAAAATATTGGTGGACAAAATGTAGGGAATTATTGGGATAGATGTTGTGAAAAAAACGAAGGAGTCTTCTAGTCCAGGAGAAGATATTAAATTTTTTTAGATGAAGTTGAAACAGCTAGAAAAATATGCAAAAGAACTTCAAGATAAGGGAATAAATAAAAATAGTGCTGTTATCTCATGCAGGATATGAAAAAGAATGTGGAAATTGGGCAAAAAGTTGATGGAATTGACTTGATTATATCAGGAGATACGCATTACTTGCTAGGAAAGGAATTTGAGCAGTTCGGATTAGTTCCTGAAGCTGACAGTTATCCGAAAAAAGTAAATTCACCTAATGGAAATCCTGTCTACATTGCAGAAGCGTGGAATTATTCATATTTGCTTGGTGAAATGAAGGCAAAAATTTGATAAGAATGGAGTAATTACAGAATTGACTCCTGCACCAAAAACTGCTAATTGGAGATGACTTTTTGAAGTGAAGGATGCTGATGGTAAAAGCTGTTCAACTTGATGAAAAGGAAAAAAAGCAAGATTTTAAATTCAATAAAAAAATAATAAAAAAATATAGTTGCCATAAAAAATGATCCAGCTTTGAGCAAAACTTTCTAGAAAGATACCAAAAGGAAAAAACAGAACTTGGAAAACGTAAAATTGGTAAAATTACTGAAGAAATTCCAGGAGGTTCAGATAACAGAGTGCCAAGCGAACATAATAAAGACGGTTCATTTGCAACAACTCTTGTAGCAGAATCTGTTTTGCATAAATTAAGAAATACAGGAACTGGAAATGTTGATTTTGTAATTGGAAATGCAGGAAATGTAAGAATTACGCTAAATCCTGGAGATTTTTCATACGATTTGGCATATTCATTATTGCCATTTACTTCAAATACAGTATTTATAACAGATGTTACAGGTGCAGAAGTAAAGCAAATTTTGGAAGATGCGATTGATTATGTATTAAATGGCGGATCAACAGGAGCTTTCCCTTATGGTGCGGGAATTAGATACGAAGCAACAAAGGAAGGGACTCTTGGAACAAGAGTTAAAAAAATAGAAGTATTTGACTTTAAAGCAAATAAATGGATACCAATTGATGCTAAAAAAACTTATATGTTAGCTGTAAATTCATATATTGCCAAAGGAAAAAGACGGATATACAACATTAGGAAAAAAATCACGGCTCAAAAAAAGAGAAACGATACTCATTTAAGCGATACAAAAGATGTTTATTGATTATTTGAAGGAGAAAAAAAGAGCTTGGAAAACCAAAATCTACAAATGTAATTTTTAAATATTAAAACTTCTGAATAATTTAGCTTTTTTTAAGCAGAGGGGTTGACAGTATTTAAAAAAATTTTATGAAATATTTTAGGAGCTTTTAATCTTAAAAAAATTATACTGTTTTAGCATAAATAATATATTCTAAATAAAAAAAGGAGAAATGCTACTATATAGATTAATAGCAAAAGAGAATATATTATATGTACCGATAGCTAGTCGGGAATTTACGACTGTGGAGAGCAAAAAAAGTATGTTTTGATCAAAAAGTATGCTCGATGAAGCAGTAATATTCTAGTGTGTTGACTATATTTTTGACACATTTTTTTGGTAGCAAGAGCAATGAAAGAGAGAATAAAAAAATTACAAAAAAAGAAAAAAAGATGTAGCGATTTTAGCTCATTATTATGTAGATGGAGATGTACAGGAGATTGCTGACTATGTTGGAGATTCTTTTTATTTAGCTAAGACTGCGACAAAGCTGAAAAAAATAAGACAATAATAATGGCAGGAGTATATTTTATGGGTGAAAGTATAAAAAAATTTTTAAATCCAGAAAAAAACAGTGTATATGGTTGATATTTATGCTGACTGTCCTATGGCACATATGATAACTATAAAAAAATAAAAGGAAATGAGAAAAAGTATAGCGATTTGTCGGTAGTATGCTATATAAATTCAACAGCTGAAATTAAAGCACATTGTGATGTCTGTATAACTTCATCCAATGCACTTAAAATTGTAAGTAAATTAAAAAGAAAAAAATATCTTCATAGTTCCTGATGGAAATTTAGCCTCATATATTGCAAAAACAAGTAAAAAAATAAAAAAATATTATTTTAAATGAAGGTTATTGTTGTGTACATAATTTAGTGCATTTGGAAAAATGTAAAGAAATTAAAAGAAGAATATCCCAATGCAAAAGTTTTTGGCTCATCCAGAATGCAAGGAAGAAATTTTAAAATTAGCAGACTATATCAGGGAGTACAAGCGGGATAATCGCCGAGGCTTTAAAAGAGGAGATGAATTTATAATTGTAACTGAAAGAGGAATTAGATTTGAAATATATAGAAAGCTCCTAATAAGAAATTGCATTTTGCAGATACTTTGATATGCAGAAGTATGAAGAAAAAAATACCTTAGAGAAAAATTGAAAAAAATTTTTGACGGAAGGTGGAGATGAACTGAAAGTTGATGATGAAATAGCTAAAAAAAGCTCTAATTCCTTTAGAAAAGAATGTTAGAATTGGCAGGGGATTGAAATGAAAGCTGAAAAATTACGATGTGGTTATAATTGGTTCTGGAGTTGCAGCATTGATTTGTGCTTTGACATTAGATGACAGTATAAATATATGCTTAATAACAAAAAAAGGAGCTTAGAGACAGCAATTCTTATCTTGCACAGGGTGGAATATCTGTTTGCAGGGGAAAAAGAGGATAGAGAAGACTATATTGAAGATACTTTTAATTGCAGGTCATTATAAAAAATGACAGAAAAAGCAGTCGAAATATTAGTTGATGAATCAGAAGAAGCTGTAAAGACTTTGATTGAAATGGGAGTAAAATTTACAGGTGATAAAAAGGTCTTTTTATACAAGAGAAGGAGGACATAGAAAATTTAGAATTTTTATATTGTGAAGATCGAACTGGTAAATACATAATGGAAAGCCTTATAAAAAAAGTTTTGGAAAAAAAGAACATAAAAATAATAGAAAATTGCGAATTTTTTTAGATATAATTGAAGAAAAATAATAATTGTTTTGGTATTGTAGTCAAAAAAATAAAGAGATATTTTCCATAAAATCTAAATTCACAGTTTTAGCAACAGGAGGGATAGGCGGAATATATAAGAATACTACAAATTTTTTTCTCATATAAGAGGAGATGGAATAGCGGCAGCTATCAGACATAATATAGAATTAAAGGATATTTCATATGTTCAAATACATCCAACGACATTTTTATACAAAAAGATAATGAAAGGAAATTTTTGATTTCGGAATCAGTAAGAGGGAAGGAGCGGTACTTTTAAATCAGAAATTGCAAAGATTTACAGATGAGTTAAAAACCTAGGGATGAAGTTACGAGAGCAATACTGGAAGAAATGAAAAAAAGACAAATCTGAATATGAATGGTTGGATTTTTAGCACAATAAAATTAGATATTGAAAAAAAGATTTCCAAATATTTATAAACAATTAATAAAAAAAGATATAAATGTATTGAAAGATAAAGTTCCAGTAGTTCCTGCTCAGCATTATACAATGGGAGGAATCAAGGTTAATATGGATTCAAAAAAACTTCAATGAAAAAAATTTGTATGCTGTTGGTGAAGTTGCCTGTACGGGTGTTCATGGGCAAAAACAGGCTTGCAAGCAACTCGTTATTAGAAAGTGTTGTGTTTGGAAAAAAAGAGCAGCCCATTCGATTAATGTTGAAAAAATAACGTCTCTAATTATAATAATGTGACAGTAGATAATGCATTTTAAAAAAATATTGAAAAAAAGAAGTTTTTGAAATAGAAAATAAAAATAAAAAGAAAAATAAAAAAATATTATAGAGCAAAGGATAAAAGAAGATGAGTTTGAGAAAAAAATAGATAAATTTCAAATGGATAATTCAATCAAATTAGCATTAAAAGAGGATATTACTTCAGAAGATGTAAGTACAAATGCAATTTATAAGGATGATAGACTGGCGGAAATTTCTTTATATTCCAAGGAGAAGGTATTTTGGCGGGACTTGATGTATTTAGAAGAGTTTTTGAGTTAAATGGTTCTCCTGTTTTTACTGAATATAAAAAAAGGATGGGGATGAAGTTTTTTTAAAAAGATCTGATACTAAAGATAAGAGATGATGTAAAAGCATTGCTTTCTTCTGAAAGAGTAGCTTTTAAATTATTTGCAAAAGAATGAGTGGAATTGCAACTTATACAAAAATGATAGAAGCACTGGACGATAAGAACATATGTTTACTAGATACAAGAAAAACTGTTCCGAATATGAGAATATTTGAAAAGTACGCAGTTGTAGCTGGTGGAGGGCATAACCATAGATATAATCTTTCCGATGCGATAATGTTAAAAAGACAATCATATAAGATGCCGCTGGTTCAATAACAAAAAGCTATAAAACTTGCTAGAGAATATTCTCCTTTTTATTAAAAAAATTGAAATAGAAGTTGAAGATTTAGAAGGGGTAGAAGAGGCAGTTAGAGCTGGAGCAGATATAATTATGCTTGACAATATGGATATAGAAACTATCAAAAAGGCTATAAAAAGTTATAGGAAAGAAAGCTATAATAGAATGTTCTGGAAATATAGACATTAATAATATAAATCGCTTTAAAGGATTGGAGATTGATTATGTTTCAAGTGGAGCTATAACACATTCAGCTAAAATTTTAGATTTAAGTCTAAAAAAATTTGAGGTATATAGAATAAGAAAGAAAGGGGATAAATTTTTTTATGAAACGTAATGCTGAAGATATGACGCTTAAGGAAGTCCAGTATCTGATTAAAAAGAATAGAAAAAAAGGAACTTTGGATGAAAGCAGGGATAAGGAAAAATTTACAGCAAAAAGAGAAAAATGGACAAAGATTAGTTTTAAAAATTAATTGAAGAGTTTGGGGAACTGGCTGAAAATATTAGGAAAAAAATGTGAGATTTGATGGGGAAAAATATAAAAGGGGACAATTGAGGAGGAAGTGTTTGATGTTTTTTTACTATGTTATTGCGATTGCGAATGACTATGGGATTGATTTGGAAAAAAATCTTTTTACATAAAAGGATGAATTGAATAAAGTGAAATATGGAAGGAATTTTTCAATTTATGAAGCTCGGGAAAAAAATGGAAAAAAATATGATGGAAAAATAAAAAAATAAAAAAAGAAGAGGGAAAAATAAAAATTATGTCAATGAAAAAAATATTGATGCTTGCTTAGAAAAAGAAAATAAAAGGGAAGTGAATATAAAAAAATACTTGGAACAAGTGATGTGCATGGAAGAGTGTTGGCTTGGAACTATGGGAGCAGATGAGGAGGACAGGTCAGGCTCTTATGCGCAGATTTCAACATTGATAAAAAATTAGAAAAAGAAAATAAAAAAATGTGATTTTAGTGGAAGTTGAGGGATGCGATACAGGATAACTGGATAGAAAAAAATTTTGCGATGGTTCCAAAAGCATCCTGTACCACAAATCTTTAAATTACATGGGATATGATGTCTTTGTACCTGGGAAATCACGAATTTAACTTTGGAATGCCAACTTTGTCAAATATTTTTAAGAGATATGAAATTTAATAAATTGGCAGCTAATTTATATTACAATGAAAATGCCGAAAAATGACACTAATTTTTTTCAAAAAAATAAAAAAAGATATTTAAATGCTTCTGTAATCATTGAAAGAGATGGCATAAAAAAATAGGAGTTATTGGATTGTCAACTCCAATGTCGGCACAGTTTGAAGAAGATACAGGCTACTTGAAGGATTTTTTTACTTTGTATCGCCTATAAATGAAACTAGAAGGCAAATAGAAAAAAATTAAAAATCTGAAGGGGCAAATGCGATTGTCGTAGTTGCTCACATGGGAATTGAAAAATGAAAAATAACATTCCAGAAACTGGAGTAAGAGATCTGGCAAATGCTGTACCTGAAATAGATGTAATTGTTGCAGGGCACATGCATCAGAATGTTCCAAAAGGAAATAATTAATGGTGTTTTAATTACAGAGCCGCATAGATACGGCACTTTTTGTTTCAGAAGTCGATTTAAAAGTTTGAAATTGAAAATGGAAAAAAATCAGTTTAATAAGCAAGGATTCGACAACTGTTCCTGTAAAAAGATGAGGAGCCTGATCCAGAAATAGAAAAAAATTTACAAAGCCTTTTTCATAACAGACTTTGTAAAATTGCAAATGAAAAAGTGGGCGAAACTTTAAATGATATGGTGCCAAAAGGGAAATTTCACGGTGTGTCGGCAGCTTTTGCCAAAGATACTGGGCTGTCTTCGTTTATAACGGATGTAGAACTTTATTACAGCGGAGCAGACGTGGTTTTCATTTGCATATAATTATGAAAATGTAAAGGCTTAATAAAGGGGGAAATCAGGAGAAAAGGACATAGTTTACAATTACAGATATGCAGGTGGAGATGTTACAATTTATAAAATGACAGGAAAGCAACTGAAAGATTATATGGAATGGGCTGCTGACTATTTTGACACGATACAGCCTGGAGATACGGAATATCGGTATAATAGTGAACGTGCAGGAAGAAAATATGTGACTTTTGATATTTTTTTGGTGGAGTGAAGTATAAAAATTGACTTGAGGAATGAAAAAAAGGCAATAAAATTACCAATTTAATGCTTGTAAATGGAAAAAGAGATAACTTCTGAAATGGAACTGAAAGTTGGAATGAATGCTTACAGATTTGAGCAGCTAGCAAGAAAAAGGCGGGAATTTTTGATGGGCAGGAAAATTCCAGTGTTATGGGCATCTAAGGAGGCAATTGGGGAAATTGATGGAACTATTCAAAAATATGATGATTGATTATAAAAAAATGTGAAAAAAATGGCATAATAGAAGGGAAAAAGTCATAATAATTGGGAAATTATAGGATTATAATAAATTTTTTTTTAAAAGAATTATAGCATTAAAAAAGTAAAAGCGATAAAGTATTGAACAACAGTGTATTTGTATCAAGACTTTTTCAAATGAAAAATAATAAAAAAATAAATTTAGGAGAAAAAAACAAATAATGAGCATAGAAAAAGGAAAAATCAGGATTTTAACAATCCAATAAAAATATAAATTGGAAAAAAAGTGATGGAAATGCACGTGCAGGGAGTTATAACAACTCCACATGGAGAAATAAAAACTCCAGTATTTATGCCAGTGGGGAACACAGGCAACTGTGAAAGGCTATGACTAAGGAGGAACTGGAAGAAATTAATTCTCAAATTATTCTTGGGAATACTTATCATTTGTATTTGCGTCCAGGAGATGAATTAGTAAATGATTTTGGCGGGCTTCACGGATTTATGAGATGGGATAGACCGATATTAACTGATAGTGGCGGATTTCAGGTATTCAGTCTGGGAGATTTGAGAAAAATAAAGGAAGAAGGTGTTTATTTCCGTTCGCATCTGGATGGATCAAAGCACTTTTTATCGCCTGAAAAATCTATTTCAATTCAAAATAATTTGGGAAGCGATATTATGATGGTGCTGGATGAATGCCCTCCAGGATTATCAACACGTGAATATTTGATTCCATCTATTGAAAGAACCTCAAGATGGGCAAAACGTTGTATTGAAGCAAATAGGAATAAGGACAGACAGGGCCTTTTTGCAATTGTGCAAGGTGGGATTTATGAGGATTTGCGGGATAAAAGCCTTGAGGAATTGTATGAGGCTGACTATGGATTTGCAGGGTATGCTTTAGGAGGGCTTGCAGTTGGAGAGCCACGTGAGGATATGTATAGAATTTTAAAATACATTACGCCCAAATTGCCTGAGAATAAACCACGATATTTAATGGGAGTTGGAGAGCCAGCGGATATGCTTGAGGCTGTGGAACATGGAATTGATATGATGGATTGCGTTCAGCCTACTAGAATTGGAAGACACGGGACTGTTTTTACAAAATATGGAAGACTTGTCATTAAAAATGCTGTTTACTCAAGAGATGACAGACCTTTGGATGAAGATTGCGACTGTTATGCCTGCAGAAATTATACGAGGGCATATATTAGGCATTTATTCAAAGGCTGGAGAAATTTTGGGGCAAAGGCTTGCAACATATCATAATTTGCATTTTTTGCTGAAACTTATGGATAATGCACGTGAGGCGATTATTGATGGAAGATTTAAGGAATATAAGGAAGAAGTGCTGAAAAAAATTATGCGATGGGGAAGGAAAGTGATTGGATAAAGCCAAAAGTCAATATAAAAATAAAAAAACTGCAGGGGATAAAAACCTTGCAATTTTTTTAAAATTTTATATGGAATAAAAGAGATTTTTATGAAATAATTTGAAAGAGCAGAAGGAATAACCGATATTTTGCTCGCAATAACTTTAACATTTTAAATAAAAAAATCCGATCTACCGTTCTAACTTAATTTTTTTGGTTGCCTGCAAAATGTTACAGGTGGTAGTCATATTTATAAATCGTACAGAATCCGTACAAAAACTTAAAGTAGTCGTGATTTTCCTGAGACAATTTATAAAGGGATAACCCCATTAAAAAAAGAGTAAAGCCCAAAAAATTCGGTGTTAGTGGCGTATAGACCAGAAATATTATACATATTTGAATTTTCTATTTAAGCAAAAATATTTATTGCTTTCTCACTTCTTCAATATTATAACTGTTATACGAAAAAAATGTCAAAACATTCTTTTTGAAAAAAAGTTGGAAAAAAATTTATAAGATAAACGTTATTTTCTATTTTTTTAAAAAATTTTTCCTTTTGCATAAACTTGAAATTTCCCTTGATAAAGGCAGGGCCTCGTTACTTCAAATTTTTTTTGCTAGAGCTGAAATGCTGGGCAAAAAAACTTTATTTTATCATCTTGAGCATTTTTCTTTTATATAGCTAAGAACTTTTTCTTCAATTGTCTTATGTGTAAAATTAAACCAGATACGTTTTGACAAATATTGGCTTTTTATTTGAAATTTCACTTATAAAGTTAAGTAAAAAGCCTTTTTATCTGACTGGATTAGATCCAGATATTTTTCCTTATCCAAAAAAAGAAATTCAGAATTTTCCAAAAGCTATCAAATCAACAGGAAAAACATTATTTTTTTCCGAAATAAAAAAATGCAGAAGCCAGCACTTCACCAGCCTTCATCTGATTTATAACAATTGTATCTCCGTTAAATTTCTGCATTTCTCCACGTGCTGTGCCTTTTATAATAATAATAATTTTTTTTTAAAAATATCTCCACGAAAAAAATACAATTTCATTTTTTTATATTCTTTTTATTTTAAAAGTCAACTTCTGTTAGACATTTTGAGATTTTATCAGGGATTTAATCCTTTAAACAGTGAAACTTTTGTCAAAAAAAGTGATAGATCTTCTATTTTCATTTTTTTACCTTCTGTTATTTTAAATTTTTAGTTTGTATATAAAAATATTTTGTATATATTATCATTTTTTTGATTTATGATTTCAAGGAAAAAAATTTTAAAGAAAAAAATAAGTTGTCTGGGTTTTTATTTTTTTGTGGTAACATATAAATGAAATATAAAATATAATATATTTGAATCGAATTGGAAAAATTGAATAATTTTTGGATTTAAGTATAATTTTTGAAAAATATTATTTATGTAAAGGGAAATTAAAATGAATATGGAAGTAATTAAAGCAAATGTAAGAAATTTTTAGATGAAAAAAAGATATGAACACGTGAAAAAGAGTGGCAAAATGTGCTGTGGAGACTGGCAAAAAAATTTATGGAGTTCCTGTGGAAAAAGTGGAGGCTTCAGCTTGGCTTCACGATGTGGCAAAATTTTTTGATTTGTCTGTTATGATTGACTTGACAAAGGGAAAATATCCTGAAGTAGCAGATAAAATGTCCCAATCAACAGCTGTGTTACATGGGTTTGCAGGGGCTGAATTTGTACAGCAAAAATTATGACTTGTTTGGAGTTGATGATGAGGAAATTCTGGATGGGATTAAATATCATACTATTGGGTGTGAAAATATGAGTACACTTGCGAAAATTATTTATCTTGCTGATGCGATAGAGGAAAAGAGAAGCTGGGAAGGTGTGGAAAAAGGCTAGAGAATTGGCAAAAAAACAGATTTAGATGAGGCAATAAAATTTGAAATTGAGGAAAAAAATTAAAATATTTGCTTACGAAGGATTCTATCATTCATCCAAATGTTATAAAAATTTAGAAATTCGATAATAGCTAATAAAAATTTAGAATAAAAAAATAGAGGTAAAATATGGGAAATAAAAAAAGAAAGAAAGACATAGAAATATTGAAAAATAGTGATAAAGATTTTCATAAGGAAAAAAAGATTTGGCAAAAAAATTATAATGCTAAAAAGGAAAATCAGAAAACTCCCAAAATGGAACTTAAAGAAGAACAGGGAATTGAAATATTTAAAAGCAAGTTCTGTCAGAATATGAATTTACTTTTTCAGGAAATATTGCAGCTTTTGGAATGGAGCCAGAAAAAAACGGAAAAATGTATAAGCAGCTTTTTAAATGCTTGGGAAGAAAGTGGAGAAATCTACTTTGAAAAGAAATGGGAAATATACTTTTGCCCTGAAAAAGGAAGGATTTGTAAAGGTGAAATTTCTATTTCCAGCAGGGAATTTTGGATTTCTTGATATTAATGGGCAGGCTAGTGTCTTTATTCCTGGAGCTTATTTAAATACAGCTATGAATGGAGATACTGTTTTAGTTCGTATTTTAAAGGAAAGTTCAGATAATAAAAAGCGGGAAGGTGAAGTTTATAAAGTTATAAAAAGAAATCGGGATGTCATTGTCGGAGTTTTTGAACATAACTTGAGTTTTGGATTTGTACGTCCAAGAAATTCTCCAAAGGATATCTATATTCCAAAAAAATTAATAAAAGGTGCTAAAACTGGAGATTTAGTGGCTGTAAAAGTGGATTTCTGGGGAGATGAGGAAAGAAAGCCTGAAGGCGGGATTGTGAGTATTTTTAGGAAGTCCTAAGGATACAGAAGCACTTATTTCATCGTTGCTTTTAAATGAGGGAATTGAGGAGAAATTTCCAAATGAAGTTTTGCAGGAATTGGATAAAATAGATGAGGATTTTTCAGATGAACTTGAAAATCGTAAGGATTTACGGCATCTTGACATTATCACAATTGATGGCTCTGATGCAAAGGATTTAGATGATGCAGTTTATGTGGAAAAAACGGAAGATGGATATAAACTTTTTGTGTAAGCATTGCCGATGTTTCCTATTATGTAAAGGAAAATACCGAACTTGATGCAGAAGCATTAAAACGTGGAAATTCAATTTATCTTGTAGACAGGGTAATTCCTATGCTTCCACGAAAATTGTCAAACAATCTTTGTTCACTTAATCCAAATGAAGATAAGCTGACTTTTACTGTGGAAATGGATTTAGATAAAAAGGGGTAAAGTTATAAAAAAATGATTTTTATAAATCAGTTATAAAATCAAAATACAGAATGACTTACGAAAATGTAAATATAATTCTTGGAAAAAAAGATGAAGACTCGGAAGAATACAGAAATCTTTACGATAAATACAGAAAAAAATTGATGAAATGTTAAAAAACTATGCTGGAACTTTCTAAAATTATCAGAAGCAATAAAAAAAGACGTGGGAGCATTGATTTTGAATTGCCTGAGATAAAGGTAGTCTTGGATGAAAATAAGGCCGTGAAGGACATCGTATTGCGTTCTAGAGGGGAAGCAGAAAGAATCATTGAAGACTTTATGGTTATTGCAAACGAAACTGTGGCGGAAAAACTTTTCTGGGAGGAAATTCCTGCGATTTACAGGGTTCACGAAGATCCTGACAAGGCGAAAGTTCAGGCATTGAATGAAACTTTGATAAAATTTGGATATTCTCTGAAGGGATTGGAGGAAATTCATCCTGGAAAATTCCAGAATATTATTGAAAGAACGACAGGACTGCCAGAAGGCTACCTGATTCATAAATTAATTTTAAGGGCAATGCAGCGTGCAAGATATGCCAATAAGAATTTAGGGCATTTTGGACTGGCTTCAAAATATTATTTGCACTTTACATCACCAATTCGGAGATATTCTGATTTAATCGTTCACAGAATGCTTGGACGTTCAATTGAAAAATTTATGAACGAAAAGGAAAAGGCAAAATATGGAGCTAATTTTGAAGCGATTGCCTCAAGTATTTCAAGAACTGAAAGAGTGGCGGATAAACTGGAAGAAGATAGCGTAAAAATCAAGTTAATTGAGTATATGCAGGATAAAATTGGACAGGTTTATATTGCCAGACTTAGCGGAATGAATAAAAATAAAATATTTATGGAGCTGGAAAATCACGTAGAAGTGGTCTACAATGTTACAATAGCACGTGATAACTTCATTTACGATGAGGAAAACTTTAAAATTGTAGATAAAAGAAATAATGAATCCTATACTATGGGAAGTACAATGAAAGTGAGCATTGTAAGTGCAAGTTATGCTAAAATGGAAATTGAGGTCATACCTTATGTGGAAGAGAAAGTAAAAATTGATGAAATTGAAGAAGAATAAAAATAAAAAAACATTGGAAGGAGGGAAAATGCCAGTATTAGCTAGAAATAAAAAGGCTTTTCATGATTACTTTATAGAAGATAAGCTGGAAGCGGGGATTGAGCTTGTGGGAACGGAAGTGAAGTCGGTAAAGGCTGGAAAAGTCAGCATAAAAGAAAGTTTTATAAGAATTATACGGGATGAAATTTTTGTGATGAATATGCATATTACACCTTATGAATTTGGGAATATTAACAATGTGGCAGAATCTCGTGTGAGAAAATTGCTTTTGAATAGACGTGAAATAAAAAAGTGGAGTGAAAAGATTAAAGAGCAAGGTTATACCATTGTTCCAATTTCAATTTATACAAAAGCAAAGACTTGTAAAAATGGAAATAGGACTTGCAAAAGGAAAGAAAATGCATGATAAAAGGGAATCGCTGAAAAGAAAAGATATTGAAAGAGATATGAAAAAAATTACAGAAAAAAATTTTTGGAAGATAAAAATTGCATAAATTGATTAGAATTAGTATAATAGACATATTCAAAAAGCTATTTGAATTTAAAAATTTAACAAAAACAATTTGAATATTTCAAAAGATATAAAATAAAAGAAAAATATAAATTATAGAGGGAGTGAAATTATGAGTAAAATCATAAATTATGCTGGAGAAGATTTTTGATAATGAAATAATTTTTGCAAAAATGGGACTTACACTTGTTGATTTTTTTTGCCATCTGGTGCGGACCTTGCCAAATGTTGGAAAAAGTTCTAGCGGAAGTGGCTAATGCTTCAGAATGTAAAATTGTCAAAGTTGATGTTGATGATTATCCAGAATTTGGAGCGAAAGTTTAAAATAAGAGGACTGCCTTTGCTTTTTACTTTTTAAAGATGGACAAATTGTGGAAACTTTGAATGGTTTTTCAGACTTTTGATGAAATTATGGAAAAAAATTAATTTACATAGTTAATTTTAAACTCGTTTTTATTTTTAACAAGGAAGACTCTTTTGTCACTAAATTAAGATATTATTTTTATAAAATTTATACTATTTTACATTTTAAACAGCAGAAAGTAGTTATAAATTTCTTTGCAAGGGGTCAAGACCCTTGTTAGCAAACAATATAAAATATAATTTTTATTTTTTTAAACAGAGTTTAGTATTAATGTAGTATTTTAAATTTTTTTGTATATGGAAATAAAAAAATTTTTTTAGAAGGAAGGGATATTTTTATGAAAACTATTTTAGTTCAGGGAGGAGCAGGATATATCGGTTCTCACACAGTTTTAGACTTTGATTAAAAAAAGGATTTTAATCCTATTATAGTGGATGATTTTAGTAATTCTAGCAAAAAAAGTTATTACAATTTTTAGAAGAGCTTTCTGGAGAAAAAAATAAATTTTTTTATGAAATGGATATAAAAGAATAAAGAAGGTTTGAGAAAAAAATTTTTTAGAGAAAAATAAAATTGATGCTGTTATTAATTTTGCAGGATTTAAGGCGGTGGGAGAATCTGTAGAAAAACCGCTTATGTATTATGAAAATAATTTATTTGGAATGATTACTTTACTTGAAGTAATGAAAGAATTTAATGTAAAAAATATCGTATTTAGTTCATCAGCTACTGTTTACGGTGTTTCTGAAAAAGTACCTTTTGTGGAAACTGATCCAATGGGAGAAGTTACAAATCCTTATGGACGTACAAAAGTAATAATCGAACATATTTTAATGGATTTGGCAAAATCTGACAATACTTGGAATATAATTGCTCTTAGATATTTCAATCCATTAGGTGCTCATGAAAGCGGAAGAATTGGAGAAGATCCAAACGGAATTCCAAACAATCTTTCACCTTATATAACTCAAGTTGCAGTTGGAAAATTGGAAAAATTACATATTTTTGGAAATGATTATGATACTCCAGATGGAACTTGCATAAGAGATTTCATTCATGTAAATGATTTGGCAGCAGGACATTCAGCAGCATTAAATTATTTATTTAATAATGAAAAATCTTGGTTTTGATGCGATAAATTTAGGAAGTGAAAAAGGTTACAGCGTTCTTGAAATTTTAAGTAATTTTGAAAAAAAGCTGTTGGAAAAAGAAATTCCTTATGTAATTGATGGAAGAAGAGCTGGAGATATTGCAGTTTGTTATGCAGATGCTTCAAAAAGCTAAAAAAATTATTAAATTGGGAAGCAAAAATATACAATTGAAGATATGTGCCGTGATTCTTGGAATTGGCAAAAGAAAAAAATCCAAATGGATTTAAAGGATTAATAATCATTATAAAAACATAAATAAAAAAATTTTTTTAGGAGGATTTTTTTATGAAAAAAATTATTTTTTTAGCGTTCATGTTATTGACACCAGTTGCAATGGCATATGGAGAAAGAAATGAAATTATTATAAGCCCTATTTATGGTAAGCAAAAAAACAATAATGACAAAAATGCTCCTGTCAAAGGTGTTACAGGAAGTGGAATTAAAATTTCACTTGAAGGAAAAAGCGGAGTCGATAGTGATGTTGTAATGGGGGCTTGGAATGGGGTTGATGTACAATTCTCTAAAAGTTAAAGGGAAAGATATAAACAGTAATTCAGGAAGTTTAATTTCAATTCCAATTTATCTTACGGTAGGAACAGGAACAGATAATGGGAATCTATACTAAATTCTCATTTGGTTTTTCAGTTGCAAATGGGAGTGTAAAAATGGACTGATAAAAAAATGGTGGTAGTGGGAAAAATAAAAAGCTATGCCGTTAAATGGATATGGAGCCATTGGTATCGGAGTTCAAAAAAACAGATTTTCATTTGGAATAAATGGTATTGTAACACCAAGACTTAAAAAGACAATATTCTAGTTCTACTAAAAAGATATAATGATAAAGTTTACAGATAGTGTAGTTTCACTAGAATTTGGATATCAACCTAATTATAAAGATTAAAAAAATTTTTAATTTGAAAGGACAAAAAAATGAACAACTTTTGAAGAAAAAAATTAAATAAATATGCAGAAGTAATTGTAAAAATTGGAGCAAATGTGCAAAAAGGTCAGAAAGTTTGGGTAAACTGTACGACTGATGCATTGCCATTGGTTTACAAAGTTACAGAATTGGCTTATAAAGAGGGGGCGAGTGATGTTCATGTTAAATTGACAGATGATAAATTGTCAAGACTTCATGCTGAATACCAGTCGAAAGAAGATTATTCTCACATTCCTCAATGGGCGATTGACGAGAGAAATGATTATCTTGATAATAATGTAGTGTTTATCCACATTTTAAGCAGTTCTCCAAATTTATTTGCAGGAATTGATCCAGAAAAATTAGGAGCATTGGCAAAAAATGTGGGAGAAGCCTACAAACATTACAGAACATGTATTATGACAGATGTAAATTCATGGACGATTGCAAGTTATCCTTCAGCAGATTGGGCAAAACTTGTGTTCCCAGACGAAACAGATACCGATGTTGCACAGGAAAAATTGCTTGATGCAATATTGAAAACTGTAAGAGTTGATAAAGATGATCCAGTTAAGGCTTGGGAAGAACATAGAAAAGAATTTGAATGAAAAAAAGCTGAATTTTTGAATAGCAAAAAAATTTTCGTGGCACTTCACTATACTTCAAAAGGAACTGATTTGACAGTTGGGACTTCCTAAAAAAATCATATTTGGGTGGCAGCTGGAAGTGTTAATGCGAAAGGGAGCTGATTTCTTGCCTAATATGCCGACAGAGGAAGTGTTTACAGCTGGAGACAGAGATCGTGTAGATGGTTATGTTTCTAATAAAAAAACCACTTTCGTATCAAGGAAACATTATTGACAAATTTCAAATTGACTTTTAAAGATGGAAAAAGTTGTAGATTTTTGAAGCAGAAGAAGGTTATGACATTTTGAAACAGTTGCTTGACACTGATGAAGGTTCGAGAAGAATAGGAGAAGTTGCTCTTGTGCCAAATGATTCGCCTATTTCAAATTCAGGACTTCTTTATTATCAAACATTATTTGACGAAAATGCCTCAAACCACTTAGCATTGGGTGCTGCATACCCAACTAATGTAAAAAATGGAACAAAAATGACAGAAGAAGAATTAATAAAAGCTCACATTAATCAATCAATTTCGCATGTTGATTTTATGATTGGTGACGCTGAAATGGATATTGACGGAATTTTGGAAGATGGAACGAAAATTCCTGTATTTAGAAAAGGAAATTGGGCGTTTTTAAATTTTAAAATTTTGGAGATAATATTATGAAATGCAATAGTTTGGAAGAAGTAAGAGAAAAATATTGATAGTATAGATGATAAAATTATAAAATTAATTGCAGAGCGTTCAGATTATGTAAGACAGGCAGCATATTTTAAAAAGTCAAAAACAGATGTAAAAAGCAGCTGATAGAGTTGAGAAAATAATAAAAAAAGGTCAGGGAAAAAGGCTAAAATTTATGGTTGCAGTCCAGATGTTGTGGAATTGATTATTAGTGAAGAAATGAAAACTTTTTTGAAAAAATGAATAGTTAATAAAAAAAGAAACTGCTTTAAATTTAAGAGTTTTCTTTATTTTATAAAAAAGCAAATCTAAAAATTTTATAGCTATTTTTTTATTTAAAAAAGCAGACTGGTTATAAATTTCTTTTGCAAGAGGTCAAAACTTTTTATTAGTAAATAATAGGAAAATATAACTTTTTATTTTTTTAAACGGAGTCTAGGATTAATTTTTTTATTTAGAAAAAAACTTGCATTATTTTTCTAAAAAAGGTATAAAATTAGTTTGGTAATTAAAATGTTCGATTTTCACAGCATTTGTTTCAGTTTTGAAATCATTATAAAGTACTTTATTATACAGGAAGTTTTCTTATTAGTTTGAATGTATAAGTGTTATTTGTGAATCGAAATTAATAAATATTAAATAATGGGAGGAGATGATCTGACATGACGTTAGTAGAAGGAAAAAGTCGGAGACAAGTTTTTGTTAAAGGACATTGATCAAAAAAATTAGACACACGGTTGTTAAGTCTAGGAGTTTGTAGAGGAGATGCATGCACAATTGAAAAATATTGCAAATGGAAATGTCCTTATAAAGACAGTTGAAACTAAAAATTGTCATTAGTACAAATTTAGCAAATCACATTCAAATTGAGGTGGTAAAATGATAAATGTGGCATTTGTCGGAAATCCTAATGTTGGGAAAAACCGCTTTAATTAATCAAATTTCACATGCAAGTTTAAAAAAATGGGGAACTGGCTAGGGGTAACAATTGAAAAAAAGAAGTATTTTTAAGGTCGGAGATGAAGATGTAAAATTAATTGATTTGCCAGGAATTTACAATTTATCAATGAGTACGGCAGAAGAAAAGAGTTTCACGAGATTTTTTTGCTGGATGAAAAAAAGTTGATGTGATAATTAATGTACTAGATTCGACATCGCTTGAAAAAAATATTTATTTGACTGCTTTTATTAAAGGAACTTGATATTCCAGTTGTGATGGCACTTAACTTTGAGGATGAATTTAAAAGAATTGGCTATCAATTGGATATAGAAAAAAATTTGAAAAAGCAATTGGGAGTTCCAGTTATTTTTCACAAGTGGAAGATCTGGAGCTGGAGTAGACAAACTTATGGAAAAAAAGCTGTAGAACTTTACAAAAAAATTCTTCAGATAAAAAAATACAGCATAGATTGCCATTTGAAAAGGAAATCGAAGATAATATTAAAAAGTTTGAAGGATAAATTGGAAAATGATAAATCTTATGAAAAAAAGTTTTAGAAAAGATATCCAGTAGAATGGCTGGCAATTAAAATCTTGGAAGATGATACTAATGTAGAGGCAAGAGTAAAAACTGAATTTGGAGTAAGTGTTTCAAATATCGGAGAAACTGAAAAGAAAAATATCGAAAATCGTTATGGAATCGAACCTCAAGATGCTTTGGCAAGAGAGAGATATGGAATCGTTCGTGGAATTATCTCGATGAACCTAAAAAGAGGTACTGGAGATAAATTTGCATTAACTGATAAAATTGACAAAGTTCTTTTGAATAAGTTTTTTGGTGGAATAGCATTTCTTGCTATAATTTATGCTGTTTTCGTAATCGTATTTGATGGAAGTTCGCCGTTTATCGACTGGATTGATGGTTTCTTTAGTGATTTTGTCATAAAATATGTGGGTCACGCCATCGAAGGAGTGCCAGATTGGTTAAGCAGCTTTATACTTGATGGAATTTTGGCTGGTGTAGGTTCAGTATTGACATTCGTTCCACTTATGTTCTTTATTTACTTCTTCATGGCAATTCTTGAAGAAAGCGGATATATGGCTCGTGTTGCATTTATTTTAAACAAGATGATGACAAAAGTTGGACTTTCAGGAAAAGCATTCATCCCAATGCTAATCGGATTTGGATGTACAGTTCCAGCAATTTATTCAACAAGAACATTGGAAGATGAAAAAACAAGAAGATTGACAGGAGTTATCGCAACATTTATGTCATGTGGAGCAAGACTGCCGGTTTATTCATTACTTGCAGCGGCGTTTTTCAGTAAAAATGCAGCTTTAGTAGTAGTTTCAATCTATGTTTTTGGTGTATTTATGGCTCTTTTTAGTAGCTTTTTGTATTAAAAAGATTTAAATACTTTAAAGGAAATAACACAGAGTTACTTATAGAATTGCCGCCATATAGACTTCCAGGTGCAAAAGCTGTCTGGAGTAATATGAGATCAAGAACTTTCTCTTACATAAAAAAAGCAACTACAATAGTTTTAGGAATCCTGTTAATTATCTGGTTCTTCCAATATTTCCCAAATAAAGGAGATGCTGAAAGTTCATATATAGGTCAAGCAGCAAAAGTTGTTCAGCCTGTATTCAAGCCAACTGGTTTTGGTGATAGATGGGAACCTGTAGCTTCTATTGTGCCAAGTATCATTGCAAAAGAAACAGTAGTTGGATTTTTAGGACAAATTTTATTATCTCAAGGAGATGATGAGAAAAAAGAATATAATTTTGTATCAGATTTAAAAGATCAAGTAGTTGGATTGGGAGGAGCAGCAGTAGAGTCAGTAAAATCATTAGGACATATTGCAACCTTCAAAATTGCGACATTGGAAATGAAAAGTCAGGAGGAGCTTGACCAAGATGCAGGTGGAAACATCATTCCAGCAATTAGAAGCTTGTGGAATGACAAATATGGTCAGCTAAGAGCATACTCATTTATGCTGTATGTCCTTTTTGGTAGTGCCATGTGCCGTAGCAATGGGAGCTTTAAAAACAAGAATTTGGATGGAAATTATTAGCATTTCAAGTGTCAATGCTGTTAATTTCTGCCTTACGTAGTATCAACCTTATTCTTCAATATCGCAAGGCTATTTATATAGATATGAAATAAAAATTTTTGAAAGGAAGTGCAGAAAATGATAATAAAAAAACAGTTATCATCGCTATAATTGCAGCTGCAATCGTATTTGCAGTATTTAGAAAAAAATATACAAGGACTACAAAAAAATAAAAAAATCTTTGTGGAACAGACTGCTGTCATTGTTCAACTGGTTCAACTTGCAGTCCACATAAAGAAAAATCATGCTAAGTAGTAAAAAAATTCAAAAAAATTTTTATAATTTTTCAAGCCCCAGTAATATTTAGTCGTATGACTCTAGTATTTATGGGGCTTAATTACTTTTTCATCATTTTTTTATTATACAAACGAAAAAACAAAGAAAACAAAAAAATTTATTATAAGAATGTTCCTGTATAATAATACTTGACCAATAGAAAAAAAGTGAAAACTTTTTTTCTTCAAAACTCCTTTTTTTAAATACGTCATCACAAGGGTGGCGTATTTTTAGTATTTACGGGGCTTTGAAGCAGTTTCCACTTTGTTTATCTCATTTCAATTACCCTAATTATTAAACGTAGTGTTTATGCAGGGGTAAACTTTTTATATTATTTCCGTTGGTTACCCGTTGGTTACCTTTTCAAGTCTGTTAATTTGTCATATTGCTTTTTCATCCGAATAAAAATTTTTATATTGTTCATTTCGGCTTTTAAATTTTCCTTATCTGTCTTAATATAAAATTTGTTCGTAGTTTTCAATGTTTTCGTGTCCTAATATATCCGTTATGGCTGTCGTTGTTAATTGCTGTCGGCTCATTAGAGTGCTTAGGGTCTTTTCGGCAATCGTGTGGCTTGTGGCTCATTCCTAGAGATTCCAATGTTTTTGTAAAAATGTTCACGGAAAAAATTAATCCGTAACGGCTTATTTTCCTTTTCCTTTTTCTTAAAAATCCAATTTTGGTTGTATAGCAAATAATCTGTTGGGCTTTTCTCATACAAGCCTTTAATTAATTGGAAAATATCCTTGTGTATCGGTATTTGTCGGTGTTTTCCTTTTTCTGTCTTGTTCCCGCCATTTATGAAGCCTTGCAATAGGTCAACGTTTTTCTTTTTTTAGCCCAGCAAGTTCTCCCAATCCTCATTCCTGTGTAAATCATAATTAGAATATAGTCAACCCATTGTGTGCTAATATTATTCCATAGTTTCTGTATTTCATAACTGCTAAATATATTTTTTTCCTTTTTGTACTGATTCCTTAGGTATTTTGATGTACTTAGCTCTATTTACGGTTATTATTTCAAGTTCCATTCCATAGTTAAATAACGTTGTTAAAAAGTTCTTTCGTTATTTTGCTTTGTCGCTGAACTTGTATTCAAGTTGCTTTATAGCCTGTTGCATTTGCGGGCCTTTTTATTTCCCTGAAATACTAGGCTATGTAACGGCTCACATCTTTTGTAACTGTTCTTATAACTTTCAAGGGTTGCTTTTTTTACCATTTCCTTTTGGTTGCTGATAAACAGTTTATACAGTTCGCTAAATATAATCTTGCTGTTGTCTATCTCATAAGGGATTTACCAAATAATTATTTAATATTTCCTGTGCCTCTGTCCTTGTCGCATACATTCCAAGTGATTTTCGTTTTCCTGTGGCTGGATCGGTAACCCTTACCCAATACGGCTTGTTTTTTTCTTTGTCTTTGTTACACTCCCTTGCCTATTTGCTTTCTTTTTTTCTTTTTCATATTTCCCACCAATCCAAAAAAATCTAACTAATTAGGCACTACTTGCCTTTGTATTTTAATATCATTCTTTTAATAAATCAATATATTTTTTTATCACTTGTAATATCTTATGTTTATTTTTTTATTTGAATATCCCTGAAGTCGTAAAAAGCCTTTTTTTCTTTCGTTTATCATTTCAAAAAAAGCCCTTATTTCCATATCATTTAGTTTCATTATACGCTTTTTGTTTACTATCGTTATGTACTTTAATACTGTATCAATATCTTTTTCAGTATCTTTCACTATTTTTACATCAATAGCGTTTGTTATGGTTTCCTTTTTCCATTTTTTTCCAAGTCTTTTTCTAGTTTGTCTATCTCTTTTTCTGATCCAATGTTCTTTAAAGTCCTCTTTAACTGCTAACAATAAATGTACGTGTGGCAATAATCGCTTTGAATATTTGTTGTACGATATTTCAACTATCTTTATATACCCCAACATTATCGCTTGTATGCTCTTTTTTTCTCACAATCCGTGCCACTATGCTATTATTTTCCCCAACTTCATCACTTAGTTTTGTTAAATCTCCTATTTCCCTGCCGTTAAATGTCATCAATATATAACGGATTCCATTTTTGTTTGGCTACCTTTTCTTTTTAATTTTAAATATGTCTTATATTTTTCTGTTTTCCCTGCATAATGGACACGTTTGCCGTTTTACATCTCGTAACATAATTTATTTCCCCTGAACCGTATAAAAGTTCATTGTTTATACATTCCATTATTTCATCAACTTCATTTGTTTTTTTCTGTATTCTTCTATGATTTCTAATATCTCTATTATCCTATCTGTTTCAGCTTCTGTATATCTATAACGCTTTAGGATAATTCCCTTTTTTTCCATTCTTTTTCACTTCCTACCCAATCTTTATCAAAATGTTAAATTTGTCGTGCATTCTCGCAATCTTTTTCCTAATAAATTACCTCTTATTTTTTTCAACAATAAAACATCAACATCATCATCTTTTTATTAGCCTTTTTCCTTAGAATTATATAGTTTATTTCATATTTCAAAGCCTTTTATTTATGCTATATAGGCTATATCTTTGAATGAAAAATGATTAAAAAATGTAAAATTCGATCCCATTATAACTATATAAAAGAAAAACAAAAAAATTTTTACCCAATTCTATTTATATTTTTTTATTTAATATTTTATTAATCTTACATTTTTTTAGTTTCGTTATGGTATCTAATCTTACATTTTTCATATACTTCCTTTTTATTCAAAAAAATTATAAAATTTGTTATGGTATTTAATATTACATTTTTTTATTTGTTATCATTTTTTTAAAAAATAGGGGCTTTTTATTGTTTTTAATTGCTGTGATATGGTATAATTGATATGTAAAATTACACATCAATCTTATTAGAAATCGCTTGCTATAACTCCCCCCCTACGTTGTTATAACAAGCCATTTTTTTATTTTTCATTCTTTTTCTTTGGCTTAAATACCTGCGAAGTGCTTCCACGGTTTATTACACCGCATTTTTTACACTTTGTAACATAATATTTACAATCGCTTTCAATTCCAAATAAAAATGCTCCGCAGTGCTTACAATGTACTTCTTTCACCTCTATTCACCCCCGTTATACTATGATAATTTTTCTCCATTGTCTTCGTTGTCCTCATCAAATATTTTCATAATTGCATTACTTTCGTTTATTACCGCTTCTAATGCTTTCCAGTCCAATGCAACATCTAATAAATCGGTTATTTTATCCACTAATTGATTTCTTTGGCTGTGTGATATAGGTAGACTGCATATATACTCTGACACATTATTAGCCCGTGCTTTCCATTCTTTAATCTTTTCTGCCTTTTTCTTTTCTCTGTCCTGATTAATTGCCAATGTAACTTCTTTTAATATTTCAAATTCTATCATTTTTCATTTCTCCAATCCTGCTTTAATTGTATGATGACGCCGTTATCTTGATACCTAGTTCCATTAGTTCGTAAACACTTCTTAAATGCCGTTCATATAGCCTATAATCATCTATTTCCTCGTTAAGTTTATTTAATACGGCTTGTATATCCTCGTTGTAATTTTTATGATCCATTATTCTTTTAACACTTCTTTTAACGTTTTGCATATTCTTTTCCACCATTTTCATCACTCCCTATTTTCCTATCTGTTGGTATTCCTAATTTGATTAGCATTTGCTCCATTTGTTCCAAAGTTAATTTTTTAAATCCCTTAATTATGGCTTGTGCTCTTTCATCACTATTCATAACTATTTTCCCCCTTATTTTCTGAATATTCCAAACTCCATACAGGCCCATTGTCTACACTTTCAATCTTTTGCAATGCCTTTAACAGCACTTTGGCTTTGGTTTCTGTACGTTCTCTAACTTCCTGATATATAAGTGTAAATGGTATTTGTTCGTTTATACATTCGTTTATAACAGCACTCATTATTAATTCAACTTGCTGTAATATTCCTAGTTGCCCTTGTGTCAATTCATCTCTTTTAAGCCCTTTCGGTATTCCTGCTATATCTCTGGCTAAATTTGTATAATGGATATAGTGAAACTTTTTGTTTAGGTTTGCTTACCTTGCCGTAATATAAAAGGGCCTTTATATTCAACGTTTCAATGTTCCTAGTCGCTTTAGCCAATTCCCTTGCCTGAAGTCTTGCCAGCTCCTCTAATTGCCTGTTTTGATTTTCTAAATAGTCTATATACTCAATTACAGCTTTTCTTACAAATTTGCTTTCTCTCATTAAAACTTGTTTGGCTTGATTAAGTGCCAATACAAACATTTCGTTTTCTTTTCCGTTTTTATCTTTGTGTCTACTTGTAAATTTTTACGTTAGCGATTGGTAAAATTTTTCGTTGTAGGGTCTCCAAAATATCTTTTGGACACTGTTTTTTTCATTACTACTTTCTAAGTCTTCACTAAGCAAAATATTTTTGCCCAGTGATTTCATTTCTCAAATTCATCTCTTATCACATTTTAAAAACTTTATTATGACTAATTTATAAACTCTTTCCCTCTTTTAATTTCCGATTCCGTTAATGTTCCAGCCTTTTGCCTTTTCTTCGTATTCCTTTTCTCTAAGTTCATTGATTTTCTTTAATAATTCTAGGCTTGTTATCGTTTTATTTTTCTGGATCGCTTTCATTTTCATTCACTCCCATTTCTATATTTTCTAGTTTTATTAATTCTCATTTCAGGTATTTCCAATAGTTCTGTTTCTAGTATTTCTAATAACTCTATTTTTATCCCCTCATTTTCATATTTTCTATTTTAGCCACTTGTTTCCCTAGTTCAAAAAAACGTATCTTGAACGTCATTAATCAAATGTACCAATAAATCACTTGCCTTTTTTTATTGCTTTCTAGTTCGTTAAAAATGATGTTCCATTTTTCTTTGTTCTCCATTTCAAATTTATAACTAGCCCATTCTATTATACTTTCTTCCATTCCTTCCGCTTTTGCTTTCATTCCCTATCACTCCTATTTATCAAATACCTTTTTTTGTTATTTTTTTCTGCTTTTTCCAGTATATCAACAGCTATAACACTGTTGTCACAAAAACTTCATCAACATACATTTTCTCAATATTTTTCTGTATTTTTCATATATTTCTTTTTCACTTTCTTGGCTTGTTTCATCTCTCATTTCGTTTATTGCTATTTTTACATAGGGTAAATAATTCAGCCAATTTATCTTTAATCTTTTCATCTTTTTAGCAAACGGCTTTTCATTTTTCTCCGTGTGTTCCACTTTCTAATATTTCATCTGTAACTTCCATTACAACATCTTCAAAAATTCTTTTCTTTCATTCATTTTTCATCTCTAACACTCTCCTAATCTTAATTTATTTTGCTTATTAAATCGCTTAAAAACTTCGGATCAACAATTAATGCCTTTTAATCATTCTTTTTAGCCTGTTAATGATTTTCTTAGCCTCTTTTCTCTAGCCTTTTCGCTATTTTTGTTTACCATTTCCAATGCTTCAAATTTGTGTTTCATTTTTTTCACCATCCCATTTCAATATTTAAATTTAACGTTCTAGCATTATGTAGCACCGTTCACGTTGTATCTTAAAATTATTAAGCCCATCGCTTAACCTACAATCAAATATTAGTGTATTTTCTTATTGCCTGAAGTATATTGAATATGCCTGTTTATTTGCTTTGTGATATGTGTTATAATTGCTTATTCTAAAATTTAGGTATAAAAAATACTACAAAAACTCTTTTTGCATTTTTGCGAAGTTTGTAGTATAATCTATTTGCGAGATAGTATTATACTACAAGCCTTATATGACTTAATAGGTTGTATAGGGCTTTTTTATGCCTTTTCAATAATTATCTTTTGGTTTTCGGTATCATAAATGATTTTAACTTCCCTATTATCCTCATTTATTCCAAATTCCTTTAAAAAGCGGTATGGATAAAATTGACTTTTACAGCCTTTACCCGTTCCCATTTTTATAAAAAGATATTTTGGCTTTTCTTTCGGTTTTCATATCCTTTTCCTCTCTATTAAGTTCTAATATATTATATAACATTAGTACTTAATTGTCAAGTTATAATTTAAATTTTTTTATAAATTATACTACAAACTTCACAAAAAATTTATTTGACTGTAATTGTCCGTTACCTGTTTATAGCAGGCCCATTTAATCTTGTACGACACCCTTAAATTTCAGGTGTCTTATTTAATCAATAGCAATGGTTCATCTTTTCTAGCCCTGTATTTTGATTGATTCCGTCCCTTACAATTTTTACACTTTCAGGAAATAACGTTGTTACTACGTTCAACAAGTCTTTACCGTAGTTATTGGCTAGTGCATATTTAAGCACGCTTTTAAATCTGTCCTCTTTGCCCTTACTGTCTTATTGTAATTAGTCATTCTAGTCTTTAAGTCAATGTGGTAACGTTCTTTAAACACTCTATAAACTTCATTGTATTTAGCCCATAGTTTCCACCAGTTGCTCTTATAATTCTGTTTATAATGTCCTCTAACTGATATGGCTCTAGTTCTCCGTTAAGTCCTTTTATTATTTCACATTGGGCCTTGTTTTCATTTCTCAATCTTTCGTTTTCAAGTTCTGTTTCAAGTGCCATTTTTAAGACTTCTATTTTTAGTTAGTTGTTTAGGCTGTATTTTCCCAGTTACCACAATAAAGTAACTTTCAACCAACATATCTTGTATTTTTCCAGCAATTCATCTCTAAAAGCCTTTACAAGTTTTAAATATCCTCTTTCAGTAAAAAGCCGTTCAATAGGATTATTACTATGTTTTGATAATGCGGTCGCAATTTGCGACTGGTTCATCTCTTCTTGTTATTTGAAAAATAATCTTTACCAATTCTAAATTTATTAATATTTCTTTCAAATTGTTCATTTACTCTTTTTAACATCTCTATTATGTAATTTCCTACATCATAAGATGTTATAACCCTTGCCCTTTATACTCTTTTGTTTCAATCTCAATCCCATTAATCATTATTTTTGTTATTTCCTGCTAATATCGCTAGTTCTTTCATTTTCTATCACTCCTATCCATTTATAAATATTTCAACAACTTCATCATTAGTTAGATCCAAATAATCTTTAACCTTTTTCACTCAGGTAAACTAAATCTTAATAGCCCATTTACCTTTTTACTTACACTAACCTTGGATAATCCCAATGCTTTTTGGCTAAAATCCTTTTTGTGTCTTTTCTTTCAATGATAATTTTTGATTTTAAGATGTTTTTGTATCATTTCCTTGCCTCCTTATTCGTTTATAAAGATTTCTACTACTCATCATTGGTTAATTTCAAATAATCTTTTAATTTGTTTGATTTCTTCAAATGTAAATTTAACTTTTTCATTAAATTTAAGATTAGTTGTTCCTATTGTTTTTCCAATCAATTTTTGAAATATGGACTTGGTTTTTACCACTCAATGCTAATTTTGAATCCAATAATTTTTCTATTCATTTTTATCCTCCTATTATCATAGTATGATATGATTTTGTTTTCAATATAGTTATATCATACTATGATATGATAGTCAATAATTTTTATTTATAAAATTTGTGATAAAATAGCATAAAATAAAAAAATGGATTGGTGGCTTATTATGAAGTTAATTTATAAAGAAAATTTTAGTGAACTTTTGAGAGTTTGAGGTTCAAAAACAATGTTTCACAAAAGAACTAGCAAAAATTAAACATTTCTTTGTCTACGTATTCTAAATATGAACAAGGGTTAAACAAGCCGACACTTGAAAATCTTTTTAGAATTTCAAATTTCTTTGATTTATCTGTTGGCTTTAAAAGAAAACATCGCTGATGAAAAAGAACGGATAAATTTCGATAATTATTTAAAAATAATTTTTCAAATACTTTTTGAGGCTGGCAACGAAGTAAAGGAAATAGTAGCCTATATTAAATATTCAAAAAAATATTAAATTAAATGCTATACAACGTGCAATATTGGAAGTATTGATACTTTCAAATTTTTGATTTTTCACCTTTTTCAACAAAATGGAAAAAGATTTTTTTAGGGTTGGCAAAAAGATAATGGTTTTTCTCTGAAAGCGATAATATAACAACTGAAAAATTTACTGAAAATGTTAAAGTTGTTACATTATGATTTGATTTTAAGTTTTTAAAAAATTATCTTGAATTAATTTCAAAAATGATTAAATTAAATGCAAATAATTCAGTTGGCAAAACTTCTGCCATCTCAAAACGAATAAGCAAAACGTTCACACATTTCACTGGGCCTTAATTAAATTCCACAACTGGCGAAGAAAAATTTCCCCAAAATGGGGAAAAAAACTCATTACAACTGTTGGTGTATAAAATTTTTGATTTTTATAAAAAAATATGTTATATAATTAATTCAACGCTATTATATTGCAAGTTCTTTCAGGGGGTATAGAGATATATCCCTTTTTATTGTTTTTACGATCTATGTTAAATATAGGTCGTGAATAATCATTGATTACAGCCAATAGGGATAAACTTCCCTTTGGTTGTTTTTATTTCTCCATTTGTGGGGAAAATTCAATAAATAATATATTTTGCTGTTTGCCCTCGCTCTTATGGCGAACGTGATTTTATTCTAGTTATTTTTTGAATCACTGTTTGTGATTCAGAATTATACCGACAAAAGTCAACAATTTCCCTTATAACTTTTTTCAGGATAAATAAGTGATAACCCTGATACGAAAATTTTTCGTACCGTGGTACGTGTCATAAATCAATTTTTGGTTTCCTAATTTTGGGAAACCAATCATAATCCCCTTATATAAGCCAAATACAAGCCCATACAGGCTTTCCATTCAATTCTTTAATATTTTCCCTGCTTAACTCATTTATCATACGTGTGGCTTATCTATGTGGCTCTAATAGCATTGTAAACTTAGCAATACTTAAATTTATAAGGGCCTTTTTCTCCTTAAAAGCCCGAATAGGGGCTAAATATTAAAAATAAAACATTTTTAATGTTATTCAAAATTAATAGTGTTAGATTTTTATATCCGCACTCCCAATCTAACTTAGGGCTTTTATTTTTATACCCTAATTCAAGTTTAGTGTTTTCCAGCAAGTTAAAAATTAGTATTTTTAGTAAAAAAATATACTGGTTCTCATTTTTAACTTCTCAATTTATTCTTAAAAATGTTCTCTATTGGGTCTAGGACTTCACTCACGTTTGATAATCTGATTTTTGGTATAAAACTATGTCTAGGGTATTCAATGTTCTTAAATCACTTATAAATTATCACTAATTAGTGATATTTTCAGATATTCGGGTTTTTATAGGCTTTTTGTAATAGGCTCATTTGTTATTAGCTTTTTGACTAACAGCTATTACTTAAATTTCAGTAATAGGGGTTCATCTTTATGAAGAACGTTCCGCCCAACTGATTTTTTTCAGGTCGGCTAATTTTTCAGCAGTCCCGTTATACAAATTTGAGTTGTCCTATCTAATATCTGATACGGATATTTTCCGTACCTGATATATAAATTTCATATACCAGTTTTTATATTGGATTTAATATGAAAAGTTTTTCATGTCAATTTTTATAATTTCTTTTTCAATGTTTATTCTTAAAATCAATTCTATGGTGTCTAGCAAGCCCACCACGTTCGATAATTTACTTTTTGGTATAAAAACTATGGCTTAGACTATCAAAGTGCTTATATCTGAAATATGATGTGTATAATTGAAAATTTTCCTGAAGTGTTAAAAATGTTTTGTGGATTTATTTATAAAATCAATTTTACGGGTCTAGGACTTCGCTCACGTTCGTTAAATTAATTTTGGTTATTCTTAGGCTTAAGTGATAAATGTTCTTAAATCGCTTTAAAATGATTAGTTATTTTCCGTTTTATATAAAAGTCTTGATATTTCCTAGCCATTTGAATATAATACATTGAAAGCATATTTTTAAAACAGAAACGGAAGTGAAACTTGAAAAATTAGTATACATATTTTTACTGGGGCCTCGGACCCACTCGCCTTGTAAAAGTTTTCTGGAAGTACCTTTTAGGATTTTTATTTTTAAAAAAATCGCAGTTAATTCAATAACTACGATTTAAGTTAATAGGCCCATTATTCTTTTTCTTTATTGCCTTTGTCTTTATTTCTTAACCCTAATGAAACGGCTAACATTCCAATAGCCCCAATCATAGAGGTATAACCCTCAAGGCTTTTGCCTATGCTTAAAAGATATATACCGCCAATTATAGCCGATAAAACAGCAATACCGCCAATTATCTGCCCTAGGATTTTTGAAACTATTGCACCATTTACAAGTTTTTCTTGATTTCTTTGAAACGTTTGCGATTCCTGCATTTCTATCTTTTGCCTGTTTTTCTGTTGCCGTTCTGCCATTGCCACAATCCTGCTGGCTAACCCCTTTTCAATATTTTCGTATCCTTGTAATTCCTGATAAGTGGGTATCGGTGCTGAACGTATAGAGACACTTTGGATCTGTGTTTCTGTTTTGTGATTTTTAGGGGCTTTTGCTATTTGCTTTTTATTTCTTTTCACCATTCTATTTACCTACTTTTTGACACTTGCTATATTCTTTCATTGCACTTCTTATATCATTTCCAACTTTTTCCCAATCCGATTTTAATGCTTTATAATCATCTTTTTCAAAATTAGAATTTCTTTTCAACGATATTTCAGGCTGATAAACTATGTCCGCTATTCCCGCAATAAAGGCTTTTAAATTACTGTTCATAATCTCCCTCCTAATTTTGATATAATTTATTTTACCTTTTTTATTTTAAAAGTGCAACAAAAATTTAATTTTTTTAAACAATATGGATTATAAATATTACAAAATGTTTATTTTAACTTTAAGTCAATAAAAAAAGCCAATTTTCATAGCAGGCCCATTATTATTCTAGTATTTAATTTTATTCTTTCGTTCGTTCGTTTTTGGTGCAATTTGTCTCAAAAAGTCTCATTTTTTTCCACGTTTTTCCATTAGATTTTATTTTTGATTACCACTTCCAACACTTATCAATTCTGCTTTTTGCTTACTGTTTTGCACCAGTTTTTCTTTTTGGTGCAAATTCTATTTAATTGGTGCATTTACTGAAAAAAATTGCAATCCATTTTATTTTTTTGGTTGTCATCTCTAACCATTGTATTTATTATATTTGTTAATATTTTTGCAACCGTTAGAACTGGTTGTATTTTTTTGGTTCTAACTGGTTGCATTTTAAATATTTATTTGGAGTAGTGCTAACAAATATCACTACTATGCTTTGGATTGGTAATATTATTATACCATATTTTCTTTAAGTTTTGAATCGCTTATCAAATAAAAAAGACTATCCGTTTTTGGATAATCTTTATTTTTATTAGTTAGATTTTTCTTTTTAGAGTTGCAATGTAGTGATATTTTTGGTACTCGCAATCCCCCATAAATAGCGGCTTTATTTTTACTTTTTCGGTTGGTCCCCGGTTGGTCCCCAAATTTAATTTTAATACCATTTTTATTGGCTTTTGCGAGTAGTTTTTCTTCAAAACTCCTTTTTAAATATGCTATCACAAGGGTAGCATATTTTTATAGCTATTCTTCCTACTAAGATAAATAATACGGTATTTTGAGATAATTTTTTTGAACTGCTAAACATTACCATATTTTTGTTATATTTTTTTAAAAAGTTTGGGAAAAATAACCATTTACCTTATGCGTTGGTTACCTGTTGGTTACCTTTTTGATATATTCAAAGTATGATTTTTAGACTTTTAAATAATATTTTTATACTACATCCTTAAAAGAAATCTATTCTGTTAATGGATTTTTTTAATTCCTGTTCATCTACTTTTAATATAATAATCATTTGTTGTGTTTATACTTTTCGTGTCCTAATATATCTGTTATTTGAACTTCATTTAATTGATATTTACTCATAAAAAGTTGCCAATGTTTTTCTGCAATCGTGAGTTTCGTGTTTTTTTCTATCCCTAATGTTTCAAGTGTTTTTATAAAAATTTTTTTCACGAAAATAATTTTTCTCGAATTGGCTTATTTTTCATCATCTTAAATACCCAATTCTTATTGTAAAATAAATAATCTGTAGGACTATCTTTTATAAAGATTTTTGTATGATTGGATAAATATCATCACGAATCGGTATTTTTTTCTATTCATTCCTTTTTCTGTCTTATTTCCACCAAATATGATTCCATTTATCAAGTCAACATTCTCTTTTTTTAAATTAACAGCTTCCCCAATTCGCATTCCTGTATAAATCATAATTAAAAATGTATTCTACCCAATCAATTTTAATATTATCCCACAATTTTTTTAATATCATAGCCAGTAAATATATTTATTTCTTTATGTTTGCTTTCTTTTTGGTAGTTTTATATGTTCCGCTCTATTTATAGTTAGTATTTCCATTTCTATAGCATATTTATAAAGTACACTTAAAAACCCTTTAGTAATACTTTTTGTTCCTTTGCTACAATTTAAACTATTTATAAGACTTTTGTAATTGTGGAGCTTTTATATCCCTAAATATAAGGTTATATAATGGTTTACATCTCTTATAACTGTTTATATAAGATTTAAAAGTTGCCTTAGCAACATTTTTTTCTTGAGCTTCTTTAAATAAATTGAATATTTCCTCAAATGTCATTGTATGTGTTTCTAAATTGTAAGGATTAAATAAATATTCATCTAATTTTTGTTGTGCTTCTTTTTCGTTTTATACAGTCCTAACGATACTCGTTTTTTTGTTGCTGAGTCTGTAACTCGTACCCAATAAGGTTTATTCTTTTTAGTTTTTGTTATACTACCTCTACCATTTCCTTTCTTAGTTCTATTTTTTTCCATTTCTTCCCCATTCTAAAAATCTAGCTATAGGGCAGTATCATTCTACCCTATAATTTTTAATATTATTTTTTTCTTTCATCGCAATATATTTATTTAAAAATATCTGTATTAATTCAGAATTTTTTTAATTTTCAATATCTTTTTCAACAAAAATATTTCTTCCTGTGTAAAAATACTTTCCATTTATTTTCTTATTAAATCCACTCTCTGAAATTCTCATTTTTTTCAGATAACTTTTTATAACTCAATTTTTATTTCTAATCTTTTCTTTTAAAATATTATACATTTCTTTTTTTAATTCTAAATTCAATTAAATCACTCTCCATTTCATTTTCAAAAATTTCTTTATTAAATTGGAAGAGTGTGATAGAATAAAAAAGTGGTTGCGAGGGGCTTTTATAAAGTCCTTCCTTTTATTTTTATCAACACTCATTCTATTTTTCAACTCTAACTAATTTACTTAGTAATTTAAAGTTTTTTTATATTCTTGTCTTGATTCTTAATCATTCGTTGCCTAATTCTTTTTATTACTTAATTTATCTGTGTAAATTATTCTTAACAACTTCACATATAGGTTTCACAAATTCTTATTTTTGAATTTTTCAATTCTTCTAGTCTATATTTCACAAAGGACAATCTTTATAAGGGCAATCTATAACTTTTTGCTCATCGTCATCCCAGCACTCAAGACAATGTTTTTCAATAGACTTTTTCATATCATCTTTTTTTCATCCATTTTTCTTCTCCTTTCCTTGCTTACGTTTAAGTATAGCTATTTAATTTCAGTTCTCTTAATATTTTTTTACTCCAAACAAAAAAATCTTTTTATTCCGAGTTACTTCTAAATGAACCTTAACTACATTACTATTTAAATTAAGCAAATTATATAACTGTTTTTTTATTATGTCTTGTCAAATAAGAGACCTCCTTTTCTATTTTTTTCTTTTTGTTCCTAAACTTTTTAAATACACATTTGCATTGAATCCTTTTTAAATTTCTCCATTCTTGTGTAATCATATTCTTAAATTCACTCATCTTGAAATGTTTGTATATGCCTCTTATTGTAAATAAAATAATATGAATATGTGGAAGTGAATCATAGTAAGTATAATTAATTTCAATTACTTTAAAATATCCTCTCACAACTTTCTCAATAAAGGGCCTACTTAATAATATTTTTTTAACTTTTCATTGTTATCCTTTATTTCCTCATTTATCTTATCAGTTTTAATTTCAACATTATTACCATTTAAGACTAGTATAAACAAATTATATTTCTTTTTCTAGCTTTAAGGCCCTGTCTTTATGCTTATAGTACAGCATTCTTTTTATTTTTTTCATATTACATATAGGACAAAAATGATTTCTTACATCTAAAAAAATTTTTATGAGGCCATTCTGGATGTTCATACCAATATAAATACTCATTATAACAATTTTTTTCACATTCAATAATTTCTTTTTTTAGAAATAATATCTTTAAAATCTTCTCTTTCATATATTTCAATGCTTTTCTTATAATACTCAATATACTCTTCTTCCCTGTTCAATCCTTATCACTTCCCTTTTTTAATTTTTTTCTACCCCTACCTTTTACAAAAAGATTATATTTTTGAGTCAAAAAAATATTTTTAATTTTTCTTTTCCTCTACACCACTATTTAATAATAGAGAAAAACAAAAATTTCTTGACTATTAGTTCAAAAACAATATATAATATTCCTATGTGGGTGGATATATTAGGTTTAAAAAAATAAAAGATTCTGTTTATATCTATCCACCTATGGATATAATACCACGATTTTATAAAATTGTCAATACTGTATTTAAAAATTAGGAGGAAGAATATGGCAAAAACAAAATTTAAGGAAAAATTTTAAGGAAATATTGAAAGAGTTGAGAAAAAAAGAATCTTACTCAAAGAGGATTAGCTGAAAAAAACTGGAATTTCATTAGCAATGATAACTAAATATGAACAAGGGTTAAATACTCCAAGTATAGAAAAATCTAAGAGTTTTTAGCTGATTTTTTTAAAAGTACCTATACGTAACTTTTTAGAAGAAAAATAGATATAGGGATAGAGTTTTTAAGGTTTTTTTATCAGAAGAAGAGGCTAGTATAGATATTGAAAATTATGATTCTTCTACTAATGATAAAAAAATTTTTATCTATATCCAAAGGAAGGCAATATATTTATCACATTTTAAAAATTTTTTTAGAAGCAGTTGGATTTGAAATTTACATTGATGAAGAAAAAGAATGTTTTTAATATAGAAGTTCTGACCCTAAATATCTTGTGAATATTTACTGGACAATCAATAATCTTCAGTTTCAAATACAATTTTTAAGAAATATTCTTATTGACTATTCTTATATGTTTTTTTAAAAGATATGGATAACCATATAAAAAAATTGATAATGATACACAAGTACGTTTACTTGAAAATGATAATACAGAAAAATAATAATACAAAAGATTTTGATTTTTTTGAAGATTTTGAGGATAAAAAAATAAGTTAAAAAAAGAATATAGAAAAAAATAGAGCATTACTTATTATTAAAAAAATAAGAAAAAGATATTCAAAAAAAGAGTGTAGTCTGTATTTTTTTACACTCTTTACTTTTTAACTTCTAAATTTATTTTATTGATTTACTTTTTTTCTTATTTTTTTCTTATATTTTTTTAACTAATTTTTTTAAAAATAAGTTGCAAATTCTTGTATCTCATTTCTTACTTAATATTCAAAAATAAATTATTTATTTTTAATTTCCGACAAATAAAAAAATTTATTTTATAAAAATTATTTTTTTACTTGATTGTCCTTAGCCAAAGGGTTAAGTATGAGTGGGATTTCTTTTTTTGTCCTTAATTCGATCGGAAATGGGGGTAGAAAGCGATTTAAAAAGTTTTTGGATAAAATGTACCAATAATTATTTTTAACACTCTAAAACGCTAAAATTTGTTCTATTTTATTTTAAAAAAATTTATTTGTTATAAAAAAAGTTGCTTATAATTTAGAAAGAAGCAACTTCTTTATTTTATTTTTCATATATAGTTATTTTCATTCTATACTCTGTATACCCTGAATAATCTGTATAGTTAGCATTAAGTCCTTGTCTATATGTTTCTCTTCCAAAAGCCCCTACTGCTTTTACTAAAAAACAGATCCACCCGATAATCCAGCTTCAAGATAAACAGTATAATAATCAAGATTAAGTTTCATAGTATCATCAGTTACATAATACAATGAATCCAGTTCCCAATTTACACCATCAACAATTTCTCTTCTTAATCCTATTATCCCACCTACATTAGTTAATAAATAATTTATAATAGATATGTTCGATAACCTAAGTTTTTTTATCTATACAAGGGGTCAAGACCCTTGCTTCAAGATATTTATTTTATTAAATTCTAAGTTTATATAGTTATCGAACAGGTCTATTTTTTTGATTTTTAACTTGTATTTTAGATATATTTTCTGTTTATAGTTTTCAATAATTTAAAAAAATTTATTTCATAAAAATTGTTTTTGATTCGTTATTATCAATCAAAGAGGCTAAGTCTAACAGAAATATTCTTATTCTTTAAATTTACTCCAATGATATATTCTTTTCCTTTTTATAATATTTAGATAAGCAGAAAAGGATTGTCTTATTTTTCATCATTATCAAAAAAATTTTTTTCAATCTTTTTCTTTTTTTAGAATGAGTTAAATTAAGATACTGTTTTTCTGTACTTTTTCTTCTGTACCTAATTTTTTTCTAAACGAACATTGGTTTTGAATCCACTCATAGTATTCCATTTATCCTGTATCATTTCTTTTAATTCTTTCATTTTAAAAATGTTTGTATATCCCTTTTTATTGTAAATAGCAGGATATGTAAATGAGGAAGAAAAAGAATTTCTTTCAGGATTGTAGGCTATTTCCATTACTCTTAAATATCCTTTTACAGTCTTTTTTTCAAAAAGGACTTTTAACTAATTTATTAAAGTTTGTCCTTACTACATTTAATTCATTTTGTAATCTATTTTTATCATCAATTTCAACATTTTTCATTTTATTGTCAGTATAAATATCAAATATCTATTTTTAAAAATTTTTCTATTTTCTTCATTATTTCAAAATATTTGGCACTTCTGTCTATTTCATCACATATAGGACAGCTTCTCCGTTTACATCTTAAATTTTTAGTAAATTTCATTGAATTTTCGTGGCATTCAATATAATTATTAAAACAGGTATTAATACTGCTGTATTCAGACTTTTGATATTATTTCGTATTCAGAATACCATTCAAGAGCCTTTTAAATAATAATTTTCCTTCTCTTCTATAACTTTTTCTGTATCTATTTTCATCAATTCTTTTCTCCTTTCTTATCTTCTTTTTAATCTAAAATTTCCACAAAGGGACATTTATTATAGGGATAGTTTAAAACTTTTTCCTTATCATCATCCCAGCATTCAAGACAATGTTTTTCAATTGCCTCTTTTTCTAAACTTTTATTTTTCATAAAAATTCACTCCTTTTAAAAATTTCTACCTTTTTCTTTTTGGAATAAACTACATTTTTTTATTGTTATTTTTTTATAATTTTTTTCTATTTTGTTTAATACTAATTAATAATAGAAGAATAATTTTTATATACAAAAAGATGTGTTTTAAAAATAAATTATACTTTTGTATTACGATATAGTTGTACCATTATTTTTTTTAAAATTTGTCAATATCTTTTTGACATATTTTTTTAAAAAATATATCTTTTTGATTAAAAAAATTATTGAAAATTTTTGTAAAATTTATTATATAATTATGGTACTAACAAAGATTGGAGAGAAATTATGGAAGAAAATAATAAAGAATTGAATAATAAAATTTTTGGGAGAAATAATAAGAAATTATAGAAAAAGAAAAAGGACTGAGTTTGGAAAAATCTTGCCAAGCAAATGGATATAACAAAAATTAAGTATACAAAAATATGAAGTTGGGAAAAGAACAATACCATTTAATACTTTGCTTGATTTTTAGAATACTTGAGATACCTTTTAAATGAATTGGAAAAAAATTTTTTTAAAAAAAGAAAAAAAGTCAGAAATAAGGGAAATTTTAAGTGCTTTATTTAAAGAAAAATAAGAGAATAACAGCTATAATATGTTTTTATTGATTATTTAGAAAATTTAGGATTTTCATTCAATGTAATAAATTCGATAAATGAAAAAGAGGGATAGTTTATGGAGATATAGAAGACGCTATAAGAAATCCTAAAGTGGTAGCTGTGCGAAGTCCAAATAAAAAAACATACATTTTATATTGGAATCAAAGATTTTCTCTCATTTATAAGCCTTCGTTCAACAAATAATATAAATGATTTTATAAATTATCTTGAAGTATATCATTTTAGATAGAAGCGATACAGGATATGATGATGAAGAAATAGAAAGAATGGAAAAAAATATTTGAAAAAGTACCTTTGAAAAAAAGCCAAGTGTTTATAAAGAAATTATTGAAAAAATTGGATGAGAAAACTAAAAAAATAAATAAATTTACAACAAAAATACAGGGCCTTTCATTTTTAGAGGCCCTGTTTGATTAAGATATGCACTTGTAACTCTGTATAAGCCCCGTAGAGAGCATTTAAACTCATTTTTTTGATATTTTATCGAATAACAAAAAAATAAAGCTCTTAAATCGGCTGTTACAAGAAAAACTTACTATCTAAATTAACATAGTAAAAAAATAATACAATAGCTAAATTTAATATTGTTTCTAGTTGGATTTTCTATTTTTAAAAATTTAGTCCTTATTTTATCAGATTTTATTTTTATTAGTACTATTCTCCCATAACATTTTCAATGTTTCTAGTTAATTTATCTTCTTCTTTTTAGAATCACTATTATTATCTATTTGATTTATTGTGTCATCAATTGTTCTTTCTATTTCTCGTGTATTTACTTTTTTGCCGTTTAGAATTTCTTTTTTTAGTATTTCCTAATGAATTTTTTTATTAGAAACAGTTTTTCTGCTTTTTCTCTTGTATTTGTTGAATTTGTTTGTGATTTTCTGTAATATTTTGAGGCTCTATTGTTTCAGAAGATGGTGCATTTGATATTTTTAATTGTTGTTTTTGATTGTTCCTTCTGTTCTGTTTCTAATTTTGCAATTTTTATTTTTGCATATTTAAAATATAAAATATTCCATTAATAACAATAACCATTGATAGACTAATAATTATTGTTATTAAAATTTTTATTATATTATTATTGTTATTCATTTAACTCTCCTAAGTTTTATTTATCTTAATATCCTGCTAATACTAATCTGTTATAAATCTCTAGTGCTTCTTCATTTCCAAAATCTGCTGCCATTTTATAATATTTTTTTAGCACTATTAAAATCCTTTTGCAGCTAAAGAGAATGTTCCTAAAGCAATCATTGAAGCCACATCTTTATTTTTTACTCCTTCTAAAAACATTTTTGTAGCTTCCCGATATTTCCCTTGATTAATATAAGCTATTCCTAAGTTAAGGTACGAACTGTTATTTTGTCTACTAGATTTATAATATCTATCTATTTCACTATTGTAAAATTGTTTTGCCTTGTACTGTGAGTTTGCATTATTCCAGTAAGTCCCCTTATAATGACACCTAGCCTCATTTTCCATATCTTCATTTGGTACTGTTAAAATTACAACTTGTCTAATTTGTGCTATTTGTTGTAAATATTCTTTATAAGCGTCATCAACTTCTATATATGTTGCTTGTGTAAATGGTTTATTTGTTCCTGGCACTATTTCTTTATCAACTTTTACAATTTCATTTATAGCATTACAATATTCAGATTTTAACCTTTTATATGAAGCTTGAATATTTACTCCAATCATACTTTTTCATACCCAAGACTTCTTCTAAAGAATGTAGACTTTTTATTATTACTTTTTAAATATCTATATCCTGCTATAACTTCATATCGTGGAGTTAAATCATAAGATCTTCTAGTTTTAGACTGTAAATCTGAAAAATCCTAAATTAAAAAAATTATAAAAGCTGTTAAAAAAATAATATTTTTCATAAATTCTCCTTCTATTCTTTAATATCCATTTTTTTAACATTTCTTTATAAATTTCTTGAGCGTCTTCATTTCCTAAATCTGCTGCCATTTTGAAATATTTTTCGCATTCGGATAATCTTTTAATTTAATAGAAAGAAAACCTAAATTTATTATTGCAGGTGTATATCCTCTTTCTGTTGCTTTTTAAAAAATAAATTTTTGCTTTATCGTATTTATTTTTGCATAAGATATAAAAGAACCTAAATTATTATATGCAAAGAATCATTTCCCTCAATAGCTTTTAAAAAGTAATTTTTCAGCTTCATCATATTTTTGCATTGCATAAATCGCACTTAAATTTGTCATTGCTTCTATATTTCCCTTTTTGCAGCAATTAAATAATTTTTTTCAGCTTCTTCATAATTTTTCTTGTAAATGATACATCTGTGCTAATTTTAATCCAACAAATCCAAGTGTATATTCTGCAGATTTTTTTCAGATACTGCCTCTTCAGAAATGTGCTTCAAATATATATTTTTCCCATCAGTATTAGAATATATAAGGAATGTATTATTACTTGAAAATTTAAGTTTTATAGGATTTTTCATTTTTTTGATTTATATTTTTTTAATAAATCTGTATTTCCTCTATAGCCTTGAGCCATTTTTTTCAAATGAGTTTTTATCAATATATATTTTGGATAAATTTTCATCTCATCTTTAGTTGGATAACTATTTGGTGTGTATATATTATTTTCTTTATCCGTTAGTTTAAAAATCTGAAGCTTTTAAATTTATGATATTGTCTTTCATAGTAATATCAGTTAATGTTAATTCTAAATTCTTGAAATAAGTAGTATCTATACATACTGACATACCAAATTCTTTAAGTGTTACAGAATTATCACAGCCCGTTGTTAAATCTTCCTTTCCAGAAAATGTCCCATCATACCAAGCATACCATACTTCATTAACTACTCCACCTGTGTATTTACCAGCTAAAAGGTTAAAAGACATTAATATTGTTATTATTACAACTAGTTTTTTTCATAATTTACCTGCTTTTCTTTATTATTTTGAATTTTAATAACCTGCTTTTGTTAATTTTATATAATTTTCTTTAGCTTCTTTATCACCCTAAATTTGAAGCCATTTTAAAATATTTTTTTGCTCTAGTAAATTCTCCCATTTCATAATGCATTTTTGCAAGAAGCTGAATTGCATTTAAATTTCCATTTTCTGCAGCAATAGTCATTAATTCTAAACCATTTTTTTAAATCTTCTGTAGCAAAAATAATGTAAAGATAATTTAAATAAATTTTTGAACAGCTGTTTCTTTTTATAGATTTATAATTAATAGCTATTAAAAATAAATTCTTTGCTTTTATCATACTTTTTTTGTTCATTATACAAATTTCCTAAATAATAAAAATGCAAATATATTTTTCATTTTGAATTGCCTTTAGATACAATTGTTCTGCCTTTTTCGTAGTTTCCATTTTGATAATAAAAACTTCCTTCCTCTAAATATCCTGCCTGCATCACAAATGATAATGCAATAATTCCTAGTAAAACAATTTTTTTCTTATAAATTTTCTCCTAAAAATTTTTCATTTTTTTAAATCAAATTATCTTATATCAACATTCCCAAAATATTGAAAAAGCCACATAATAACCATCACTTGTATCATAAACATTCATTATTGCACGACTTCCAGGTTCAAAATAAATTCTTTTTGGGAATCGCTAACTGGTTTAGAAAGTCTTAACCTGTCAAATCCATGATATGTTGTTATTACTCCATAAAAATCTTCTCCATCAATCACACATTTTTCGTGTATTCTCATAATACCACTATTTTTCTGCTTTCTGTAAAAATCCACCCTTCCAGAACACCATCCGCTATGTATTATTATTTCTTCACTAACAACTAAATTTGAATACATAGAAAAAAACTATTTATTCCATAACCAACAACATACTTAAAATAAATTTTTTCATTCTAAATTCTCTCCTTTAATTTATTAACATTTTTATATTATCCATATAATTATAAAATAGAAGCAATATTATATCGTTTGAATAATCATCAGGATCAATATTTGTAAAATCTTTTTGGTTGTATTTTTCTACATTTAGATTTATAGTATAAATTTATATTATTTATTTCTAAATTTGATTTATTCCAACCTTCATTTTTTTAATAATGTATTTATTTCAAATGCCATATTTACTGTATCATTAAATAGCTCTATATTATTAAATCCCGTTTCTTGTTCTGCTGCAAATAAAGCTCCCATTAAATAAAAACATTCCTATTCCTTTACATTGTTCAGTTTCTCCAAAAGACCTATCATCAAAGACTATTCCACCAGAAGTTTGTATTTCTGAATATCCAATACTTGATATTGCAAAAATACTCAATACTAAAAAATACAATTTTATGTTCATAATTTTTCCTCCATTTAAATTATCTTCTTTATTTTCAAAAATTATTTTTATTTGTTTTTATATTTATTAATTAAAATCTTGCATATCTTAGCTTTAAAAAATTTCATCTGAAGCTTCGAGTTTAGCATTAGTACTTTTTGTAAAAGCATTCATACGACCTAATTCAGAAAAAAAGCTGGTGGATTTATTCTTAAATTATACTTAGCTTCAATAGATTTTTTTAATTTCATAATCAGAATAGTTTGAATATATTGCATAATCGTTACATTTCTCTAATGTTTCATTATTTACTTTAACTTTTTGGTCTTCATTTTGTTTATTCTGATTAAATTTATCTTTTTTTGAATTTGCATTGATTAATTGACTTTTATTAATATATCCATATTCATTATATCCGTTTACATTATAAGAAACATAATACCAACTTCCGTTTCTGCTTATAAATTTCAAATTTACATTGTCAGGCAATTTTGCTACAATATTAGAGTTCATTGTCGCTTTTTCTCTTACATTTACAGGTCCAGAAGTTGATTTTTGTTATATATATTGAAGATTTTTTTCTTTGATGAAATTTTTGGGATTAGTATTTTTTTGGGAGTTACTGAATTAGTTGTAGATTTCCGTATTTGTTGTATATTAGGTACTGACTGAATAGAAGCCATATTTTGAGTTTCTAACTGTCTTTTTCTTGCTCCTTTTTGCTCTGTTTCTAATTTTTGCTATCTTACTTTTGCATATTTAAGATATAGAATATTCCACCAAGTAAAAATAAATACAGATAATCCAATAATTATTCCTATTAGAATTTTTGATTGTATTCTGATTATTTTTTTCTTGCATTTATATTTTCTCCTTTTTATTCTTTTAACATTCCAATTTTTCTCATCAATTCAAAAATACTTGTGGTATAAGTATTGGATAATTTGAGTTCTCTTGAAAATGAAAATCAGAAATTGAAATTTTTTTCTACAATTATTTTTATAATAATTAACAATATTTGTATGTTCTTCATATTCAGGATATTTTTCCATTCTCCTTCGTTCATCACTTCTTTCGCTACTTCATATTGTAATTCACTAAATTCATTACCTGACTTTTCCATATATTTTTATTTTTTTCCTTTGAATTAAAATCTTTATCATTAGCAACAGCTAATGCGAGTATGAAAACTAGCACTTCCTAATATATATGCTCCTGACGCTTTACAAGCTTTGTTATCACCAAAAACTCTTTCATCAAAAATCATTCCATATGCTTCTTGAATTTCTGAAAATCCTGCATTTGAAATAGTTAATATACTCAATATTAAAAAATATTATTTTTCATAATTCTCTCCTCTTTTTCATTCTAATAATCTTCATTTAAAAATGCGTCTTCAGAAACAGTAGGTACTCCCAAAGTACTTCCATAAACTTCTTTCAAATCTTTATCTACAATTCTAACAAATGCTTTTTCTATATTTCTTGAAGTTATAGGCAAAAATATACCCTGCTGGTAAACTACTTAAAGCCGTTCCCCTAATTTCCAAATCTATATTTAAAAATATTAGTATTTGAATTATATTTTTGCATATGAAATATACCCAACAGGAGCAAAAGAATAATTTTTTTATTTATATCATAATTAATATTTATATCATTATCTTCAAATACAACTGTAACATTTCTAACTACATTCTCATTTACTCTACACAAAGAGGCTTTAAAAAAATTGTTGTGTATTTAGAATTATTTTTGTAGCCTTCCCTATTCCTAAACAATAAGCATTAACTTCATCATAATCATAATTTTTCATTATTAATATTAAACGAACTATTAGCCTGTGCCACTAAAGTTAATATAAAAAATTCCTAATAAAATAAATTTTTCATTCTAAATCCTCTCTTTCAAATTTTATAAATTATTTTTTTAAATATTTCAATCACATTTAGAAAGCTCTTTTCCTTTCAATTTTCGCAAATTATTATAACTATTATATAGTTTGTCATTAGTATTTCCCATATAAGCGTCTATTGATACATTTCCATTTGGAAAAATTTAAATCTAGTTTGTGTTCTGTTTCCTCTTCCTTCATCTATCGTTACTCCATCTAACAAAAGATTTCCATTTTTCCTCTTCTTTTACTCCTACGATAATATTTGGATGTCTGTCATCGTATGCAAATGTACTTTTTAGTAATAAAAGCACATCCTCCTTCAATTTCCCATTTACCTATATATTTTTCAGGAACAAAACTATCTTTTTCAGAATAGTTATATTCTCCTTTAAGTGTTCTATCATATCTTCCACAGTCATCACTAGAATCAACTACCAATTTCCCATTTTGTAAAAAGCGATTTTTAAAAAGTACAGTTATATCCGTCATCACCTTCATAATCTTTATAATGAGTGTCTAAAGGAAAATCAATAATTTCATTTTCATCTATATCTAAGTATCTATCAATTTTAAAAAGTGCTAGTATGAACATATCCATTCATTGCAGTTATAAAATACCCTTTTTCACCACCATCATAGTCATAATGTTCAATATTAATTTTTATCATTTGCACCATTATAAGTCCCTTCTTTTATTTCATTCGCTATTCCAATTACTGATATTAATAAAAATTAATAAAAAAATATTATTTTTTTCATTTTCTCTCCTATCTATTTTTATTAAATTTCCATTTAATACATATTTTAAAAAAATTGGAAACATAATTGTAAAAAAATATCTAAGTGTTTTACTATTTTTCAGATCCAATTGCATTATATTTAACGCAATTTGCTGTGTACCAATTCATTACATTATCTTCATCCGAAAGATTAGAATTATTAACAAAAACTTGAATCTGATTTTTATAAATCTCAAAAAGAGCAGCTGATAAATCAGGTCTGTTACCACTATAAATTGCAGGAAAATTAACATGATTTCTCCCTATGTTATGACATACTTCATTTGAACCAAAAAAAGTATTGAAATTAGCTCTTATATAAGCACCTTCTTCTTTAGTTATGTTTATTCCATTGGATGCAGTTATTTGAGATTGTTGTGAATGTGTTCCTGTTTCCCTTTTCTATTAATATTAGACTGTTGTTGCGTTTGTGCTGATTGCATAGTTTGAACAGAAGCCATATTTTCACTTTCCATTTGCCTTTTTAATTGTTCTTTCTGTTCCGTTTCTAATTTTTGCTATTTTACCCTGCATATTTAAGATATAGAATATTCCACTAAAAAGTATAATTGCAGATAATCCAATTATTACTCCAATTAAAATTTTAATTGTCTTATTGTTATTTCCTTCCATTACTTCCATTTCCTCCTTAACTTTAAAAATATTTTTTTCCGAATAGCAAATTAATTATCAAAAATATCCAAAAAAACTCAACATCACTCAACTCATATTCTTTCCTAATAAGTTTTCATTTCTTCAATAGTAAAATTACTAGTTCCATTTATTTTTCTTGAAAATGCTGAAGGAGTTATTTTTAATTTATGTGCAAGTGTTTTTATTGTTGTCTTCGTGTAAACTCATTTTTGATTTTTAAAAGATTCTTTTTCATCTCTATTCTCCTTTTTGCTAATTGGTAAAAATGATTATACCATAAATTAAAATTTTGTCAAGACAACTTCAATTAAATTGATAAAATATCAATAATATGATTAAATTTATTGATTTTAAAGTAGAATTATTATGAAAAAAATTTCAGAAAAATAATGGAGTATTCTATTCTTGTACAATATCTGCTATTTTATTTAGTAATTTCAAAATTTCAGAAAAATTGTATATTATCAACATATTTGTTTTCATTTTTATAAATATTCCATTGTTTATTCAAATATTCATCATTTTTAATATCTTCTAAAAATTTCCTTGCTTTCTAATATTTCTTCCGTTGAATTTCTATTTTTTTGCTGTTTCCCAAATTGCTTGTTTCAAGTTATTTACATTTATTTTATCATTTTTCAATTTAAAAAATCATATAAATATCATAATCCATCGTTGTTCTATTTTGTATACCAATAATTGATGAAATTAAAAATCCACCTTTTTATTATAAAAATTTACTCTATATCTTGATTTTTTTCTAATCGAGCCAAAAAAATCTTTCAAAAAAATACATTTGTAATATTTCCTGTGCTTTCAAATTATTTTTTTCTGAAAAAAACTTTTATTTTTCCCTTTTTAACTTTTCTGATGTCATATCAAAACCTCCAAATATTCTCTTACTTTTTTTCTCAATTTTCAATTCTTTACTATATTTTATCAATTTTCTTACTTTTTATATCTTTATCTTTAAAAAAATAATTTTAGTGCCTTTGAAAAACACATCTACATCAATTTTTCTTTATTTTTTTATAATATCACATATCGTTCTCTCTTTATCATAAATATAAATTTTAGCCCCCATTTTACTCAAAGTTTCAATTTTTCCACTTTCAAATATTTCTTTTTTTCACATAATGAATTTTCAAATTTTCAAATTTTTGTAATATGCAAAAACATTATAACCTTGTGGAACTGTTATTGAAATTGTATTTGGCACTCTATCTGCCAAATTATGAAAGTATAGAGCAGTTGTGTTTGAAAAAAATCACATTGTTATTTTTGTATTTTTACAAATTCATCTGTAATTGTATCATTTTTCTGATAAACCCCTTGCTTTACTCTTTCTAAAAATTCCTTTTTACATAAATTAGAAAGAATCTGTCTTTTTTTATACCGATTTTTCTGCTTCTTTAACTGTTATTATAGTATTATTTTCAAAAAAATTATTTAATTTATCATTTTGTAATTTTTTTAACATAATTATCACTACCTTTACTATTACACTTTAATTTTAATATTTTTAAAGAGTAATTGTCAAAATTTTATTCAAATTTTATATCTTTTATTTATTTGGTAATTAGTAAAAATAATTGTACCATAAAAAAATAAAATTTATCATTATTATTTCAATTAAATTGATAAAATATCAATTTTATGGTAAAAGTTTATTGATTTTTAAAGGAGAATTACTATGGAAAATGTAGGGAAAAAGATTAAAGAGTTTGAGAGAAAAGTATAAATTTTTCTTTTGGAAGAAGTGGCTGAAAAAAATAAAAATCATCTGCTGGAGCTATTTCACGATATGAGAATAATGAGAGGAAAATAAATAGTGAGAGTTTGATTAGACTATCAAATTTATACAATGTTTCGCCTGAATACATATTATACGGTATAAATAAAGATTCCAATAATTTAGAATCATCTATTATATCGTTTTTTTAATAATGAAAATATAGACTTTAAAGAAAAAAGAGGAATTGTTCAATAAAAATTCAAAATGCCTTTTTAAAGAAAAGTTTAAATAAAGTTTATTGTATTTAAAACTATAAAAATAAAATTAAAAAAATAATGATATGTTTTCTAAAAATAGATTTTAAATTTGGGCCTGCTTTTTGAGTGAGGCCCTTTTGTTATTCATTCGTATAACCGTGTAACAGCCTTGTAGCGTTCGTTAAAAATTTTTTTGGATAAATAACCTTGCCTTGAAATGAAAAAGTCTACCAGAACGATACTAATTGATTTTTAATTTATAAAAAAATAATTTTTTTAAAAATCACAGCTAAATTAATAACTGTGATTAAGGTAAAAAAATTTTAATATATACTTTCTCTTTATTCCGATTCATAAACTCTTCATTAAAAACAAGCTCCAAATAATCGATTAGCCACTATATCTGATAATCTTATTAAAGCGTGTTTGTTAGAATCACAATATTGTAAATTCAAATTTTCCATATTAGGAAATAAAGGCCTATAAAATTTATTGTAATTCATATTAAAAGTTCCATATTTAAACTCTTGGAGTAAAGACTCCTTTAATTCATATTTTCCATCTGTTGCTGTTGTATGTTCATCTACAAAAAGAAAAAAATATTGGCTACCTCTTTTTGCTTTTAACTTATTGTTTTTTTATTAGTTCTAAGAAACAATTTTTAAGACCTATTTTAAAAAGCATAGTCCAAATATCTTTGCTTTGATGTCTAAATATTTCTTTCCGTATTTTTTTCCTGATTTATAACTACCCCAAATTTTTATACATTCGTTAGCCGAACGGAATATCTTATTTTTTTATTTTAGAATCCAAAACATTTGCCTTGAGTTCCATTTCCGAATATTGAGTATAATGTTCTCTGATTTTCTTTTTCAACATTCAAGTATTTTCTATTCGCATTATCTTTTTCATTTTTACTCAAGAAAATTACTCCACCATATACATAATATTCGTTATTTTTTTCACATCAAAGACCCCCAGACTCATCAGCATAAACAAATATATCCATTTATTTTTATATCCTCTCAATACCACCTTAACGGGTGGCTCTGTGGCTGGCGTTCTTACATAACGCTTAAACTTTCATTCAGTTACACAGATATACAGTCTAGTCTCCTATCTGCAATTTAATTATACATTATTTATTGCAAAAATGCAACAAAAATTTTAAATTTTTTTAATAATTAATAAACAGGTTAAATTAATAGTTGCTATTTTTTTCTCAAATTTCAAAATACCCTCTATCATTTCTCTAGCACTATGATAAGACTTGCTCAAATTCTTACCTTGTTCTACATCTTTCATAGCTTGATAAACTTCTTCCTTATATTTTTGGCTCTCCAACATAAAAAGGTATTCTCTGCTCTCTTACTGCCTGTTTCAAGAATATATTTTATTGCTGTAGTTAAACTCATTCCTATATCTTTAAATAATTCTTGTGCTTCTTTTCTTTGTTTTTGGCGTCTATTTTTTTATACTTGTACTAACCGTTGGCATAAAAAAATCACTCCTTTGAATATTTTTATAAAAAAACATTACCATATAATAATCAGTAGTATTTATTTTTCATTCAACTTCATTATCATAACAACAAATCCATCTTCAGAAATAAAATCATCTATTTTTTTCAAATCCAAACGTTCTATAAAAAATTTATAAGTTTTTTTCAGAATTTTTCACATTCTAGCCAAACATAACGTGCCGTCATTATTTTTTTACTTCCAGCAATAAATTGAATCCAAATGAAAGCAAGTCTTTTCCTTTTATTAGTTCTTCTTTTGCTAAATTATAGTTCTTTCCTAATTGTCCAATTAAGTAACTATTTTACAGCTAAATGTCCATTTTTCAAGTATTTGTCCACTTTGCATTAATTTTTCTTTCGGCTATTACTTAATTTTTTTCAAATCGTTCTTTGGATAAAATTAAACTTTTATTTGACAACGATAAATAACCAACTAATTTTTTTATTGTTAAATACTAAATGAGTTGTTGAAACAGATTTTTTTCTCAAATTCAATTGCTCGGTTATGTAAAAAAATTTTTTTCTATATCATTGTTTTTCTAAACTTTTAAAATTATTTAAAAATTTATTTTTTTATATTTTCCTCTGTATCATATTTCAACAATTCACTCAACGTTATCTTTTTCCATCATTTAACCCTCAATAATTCCTTTATTTCCTTTTTCATCAGTAATTGTTCTTATTTTTTTACATCTGTTAAATTGGGCTTTCTATCATTCTCTAAGGCTTTTATTAAACCATCAATTTCTTTATCTGTCTTAAATTCTGGTGTTCTAAAAAAACTTATTGTAGCCATAAAAATCACTCCTTTTATTAAAAAAATACCACTATAATAGTGGCTCTGTGGCTGGTATTCTTACATAACACTTAAACTTTCATTCAAGTTACACAGATATACAGTCTAGTCTCCTATCTGCAATATAATTGTATAATAAAAAAATATAGAAGTCAAGATTTTTTTATTCCATAATTTTTACAACAATTTATACAGATTAAATTAATGGTTACTATTTTTTTCTTAAAAAAATTATTTGTATTTCAAAAGCCTACACTAAATAGAATTAAGAAATAGTGCCATACTTATAGGGATAGCTTTTGCAAAATACTGGGCCTTTATCTCACAGACTATGCCAAAAAAATACAATCTCGGATAACTCTGTATAAGCCCCATAGAGAACGTTTTAAACTTTCCCTTGAATAACAAAAATAAACTCTTAAATCGGCTCTTACAAGAAAAACTCACTATCGAAATTAACATAGTGAGAAAAAAATGATATAATAACTAAATTTAATATTGTTTCTAGTTCATCTTCTTTTTTTAATATAATAATCTATCTATTGTTGTGTTTATACTTTCGTGTCCTAATATATCTGTTATTTGAACTTCATTTAATTGATATTTTCTCATAAAAGTTGCCAATGTTTTTTTCTGCAATCGTGAGTTTGATGTTTTTCCATCCCTAATGTTTCAAGTGTTTTATAAAATTTTTTTCACGAAAAATAATTTTCTCGAATTGGCTTATTTTTCATTATTTTTCTTAAATACCCAATTCTTATTGTAAAATAAATAATCTGTAGGGACTATTTTCATAAAGATTTTTGTATGATTGGGTAAATATCATCACGAATCGGTATTTTTCTATTCATTCCTTTTTTTCTGTCTTATTTCCACCAGATATGATTCCATTTATCAAGTCAACATTCTCTTTTTAAATTAACAGCTTCCCCAATCCGCATTCCTGTATAAATCATAATTAAAATGTATTCTACCCAATCAATTTTAATATTATCCCACAGTTTTTTTAATATCATAACCATTAAATATATTTATTTCTTTATGTTTGTTTTCTTTTTGGTAATTTTATATGTTCCGCTCTATTTGTAGTTAGTATTTCCATTTCTATAGCATATTTATAAAGTACACTTAAAAATCCTTTTGTAATACTTTTTTTGTTCCTTTGCTACAATTTAAATTATTTATAAGACTTTGTAATTGTGGAGCTTTTATATCCCTAAATATCAAGTTGTATAATGGTTTTACATCTCTTATAACTGTTTATATAAGATTTAAAAAGTTGCCTTAGTAACATTTTTTTCTTGAGTTTCTTTTAAATAAATTGAATATTTCCTCAAATGTCATTGTATGTGTTTCTAAGTTGTAAGGATTAAATAAATATTCATCTAATTTTTGTTGTGCTTCTTTTTTTCGTTTTTATATAGTCCTAACGATACTCGTTTTTTTGTTACTGAGTCTGTAACTCGTACCCAGTAAGGTTTATTCTTTTTAGTTTTTGTTATACTACCTCTACCATTTCCTTTCTTAGTTCTATTTTTTTGCCATTTCTTCCCCATTCTAAAATCTAGCTATAGGGCAGTATCATTCTACCCTATAATTTTAATATTATTTTTTTCTTTCATTGCAATATATTTATTTAAAAAAATATCTTTATTAATTCAGAATTTTTTTAATTTCAATATCTTTTTCAACAAAAAAATATTTCTTCCTGTGTAAAAAAATACTTTCCATTTATTTTTCTTATTAAATCCATTCTCTGAAATTCTCATTTTTCAGACAATTTTTTTATAACTCAATTTTTTTATCTCTAATCTTTTCTTTTCAAAAATATTATACATTTCTTTTTTTGATTCTAAATTCAATTAAATCACTCTCCATTTCATTTTCAAAAATTTCTTTATTAAATTGAGTGTGATAGAATAAGAGTGGTTGCGAGGGGCTTTTATTAAAGTCCTTCCTTTTTATTTTTTTATCAACACTCATTCTATTTTTTTCAACTCCTAACTAATTTACTTAGTAATTTAAAGTTTTTATATTCTTGTCTTGATTCTTAATCATTCGTTGCCTAATTCTTTTTATTACTTAATTTATCTGTGTAAATTATTCTTAACAACTTCACATATAGGTTTCACAAATTCTTATTTTTTTGAATTTTTCAATTCTTCTAGTCTATATTTCCACAAAGGACAATCTTTATAAGGGCAATCATAACTTTTTTTGCTCATCGTCATCCCAGCACTCAAGACAATGCTTTTCAATGGACTTCTTCATATCATCTTTTTCATCCATTTTCTTCTCCTTTCCTTGCTTACGTTTAAGTATAGCTATTTAACAAAAAGATAGCAAGAATTCTCCGACTTCTACAAGTGGGAGATGAATTGCTTTTGTAAAAAAATTGAAAAAAAGGATACATCCATGATACAATTTTTGTATGAAATATCGAAGAGAAGTTATAAATAATAAAATTTCTAAAGAAATAATTAAAAAAATAATATTCAAAAATCAAAAGGAGGTGTAATTTTATGAAATATAATTTGGCATTCAAATACAGAATTTATCCAAATAAAAGAGCAGGAATTATTAATAAATAAGACTTTTTGGATGTGTTCGTTTTGTTTATAATACGATTTTTGTATATTGCTAATAAAAATTTATGAAGAAACTGGAAAAAAATAAAAATAATTACACCTGCCAGTTTGAAAAGTGAAAAACAAATTTTTTTGAAAAGAAGTAGACAGTCTAGCACTTTCAAATGCTCAATTGAATGTAAAAACGATCGTTTACGAATTTCTTTCAAAAGAGAGCGAAGTTTCCGAAGTTCAAATTTAAAAAGAATAATATTAAAAAGTTACACGACAAATGTGTGAACAATTCGATACGAATTGAGGAAAAATAAATATTTGATTTTGCCAAAAATTGAAAAAAAGTCAAATTAAAAATATCATGAGAAATACCAAAGAATTAATAAAAATCGGTAACATTGATAAACAGTAATTGTCGAAAAATTGTCTGAAGCGTATAATGCTGTGGTTGTTGAGGATTTGAATATGAAAGGGATAAGCCAGGCATTAAATTTTTAGTAAAAGTATCGGAGATAATGGATGGGGAATGTTTTTGAGAATGCTTGAGTATAAACTGATGTTTTTAGGAAAGCAATTTTTGAAGATAGATAAGTGGTTTCCATCGTCGAAAACTTGCAGTAAATGTGGAAACGTTAAAGAGGGGCTGAAATTATCAGAAAGAAGTTATAAAATGTGAGTGCTGTGGGATTGAAATTGATAGAGATTACAATGCGGCGCTGAATATAAGAGATGTTGGAAAAGAAATGTTGAAATATTAGGAAATAAAAAAACAGGGCAGGGACTGTCCGAAGAGCTTAGTAAATATATTTGGCTAACAAAAGCAGATACTTCAAAGAAGCTCTCACTTCTAAAAGCGGGAGTAGTTCACTTTCTCAAAATATCCATTAAGTCTGAAAAAGTAAAATAATTTATTTCTCACTTTTATTATCTTGATAAATTACACCACTATTCAATAATTTTTTTACATTTGTACTTGTAGCTGTATAGCTTGAATTAGTAGCATTTGATAAAAAAATTTTTATTGTGAATACTGGATTTTTAAAGATTGAAATCCAAATATTTCTCTTTTTATGTTATTCTTTATACAATAATCTTTCAATTTAAAATATAATTCCTCAACTTTTTCGCAGTTTTTTTCTATATTTTTTTATCAGCTTGAGAAATAACAGCGTCTAGGAAAAAAATAAAATCCATTCTTTCCATCGAGGATTATCTGTTCTTAAATTATTCAATAATTGATAATATTTAAATTTATTTTTTTCTAATTCCCCACTTACAAAGAATGTTGGTGTATTCACTATTTTTTTATCCAATAAATATAACATTATCAAAAATTCTTCCAACTCTACCATTACCATCCAAAAAAATGGATGTATAGTTTCAAATTGTGCGTGTATTATCGCAATTTTTTTATTATTGGGTCTATTTCTTCCTCTATCTCATCATTAATGTATTTTTTTCCAAATTCCTAATATATTCTTCAATATTTTTGTGGCTCTGGTGGAATATATGTAGCGTCTTCAATTCTTTTTGATGTTCCTATCCAATTTTGTACTTTTCTATATTCACTAGGCCCTCTATTCTTCCCCCTACCATCTTTCAATATTATCTCGTGCAATTTTAAAATCAATCTTGTGGAAATCGGAATATTTTTTTAACATTTCACTCCCTGTATTTAATGCTTCCAAGTAATTTCTTACTTCCAATATATCCACATTTTTTTATTAGTTATTTCAGCTTCTACTACTTCATCAAATGTTGCTTGTGTCCCTCTATTCGTGTTGACTGCAAAGATTCATTCAACGACAACATCCACATTATATTTTCTGATGTTAAATTTTTCTCTAACAATACCGAAAAACTCAACCAGTTTATTTCGTGCTACAATAGCCTTTTTATAAAGTTCTATCAAAATATCATTACTCAAATTTAACGGTAATTTGATAGGTTCAAACGCTTTTTTTCATATTTCCTTCCTCTCATACATATTTTATTTTTTAATTATACATCATCTTTTTTTCAAAGATAAAAAAACGTTATAAATCCAAACTTTATCAATTTTATTTTCTTTTTATAACCAAATAAGTTATAACTTTTTTTATTAATGTTCTTTTAATAAAAAAATCTTTCAATCTTTCATTCATACAACCGTGTAACAGTCTTGTAGCATTCGTTAAAAAAATTTTTTTGGATAATAACCTTGCCTTGAAACGAAAAAAAGTCTATCAAAACGATATTACTTGATTTTTTTAATTTATAGAAAATAATTTTTAAGAAAAAAATCACAGCTAAATTAGTAACCGTGATTAAATATTTATTTCTGAACTTCTCGCGACTGAAGTCGTGAGGTTCTTAAAGTACTATTTAGTTTCTTTTTGAATATCTAGTATTCAAACACTAGCTAATTTCCTTAAGACTTTAATGGACAAGCTTTTCCACCAAGAACATTAGCGTCCTGTTGGCTCGGTTCAAAACCAGTTTTATTATACTATATGTATTTAACTATTTCAAATTTTTTTGTAAACCAAAAATATGCCATTCATCTCACAACTAAAGTCGTGAGTGTTCTGGCATAACTCATAAAAAAAGCTGTCATCAACTTTTTGACATAAATTCTAAACAGCGTTTCAAAAAGCCTTTATGACAAATGTTTAGCTGATGCTCAAACGAGAGTTTGAAGGAAAAAAATATTTTTAAAAAAAGTCTTTACAAGTGAATAAAAAAATCTGATTAAATTTATTTGCCCCTATATTTTTTTACTCTGTCCGTGAATTTTTTTCATAGTTGCAATTATTTTTTTAAATATGTTATAATAAAAATGATAAAAAAATACATTAATAAAAAAACAAAAAAATAATATAAAAATGGAGGAAAAAAATTAAAATGGCAAAAAGCTAAATTCGAGAGAAGTAAACCACACGTAAACATAGGAACAATCGGTCACGTTGACCACGGTAAAACAACAACAACAGCAGCAATTTCAAAAAGTATTAGCTGAAAAAAAGGGTTAGCTGAAAAAAAGTTGATTTTGAAAAACATTGACCAAGCTCCTGAAGAAAGAGAAAGAGGAATTACAATTAACACAGCTCACATTGAGTATGAAACAGAAAAAAAGACACTACGCTCACGTAGACTGTCCAGGACATGCTGACTATGTAAAAAAATATGATTACAGGAGCAGCTCAAATGGATGGAGCTATCTTAGTAGTATCAGCAGCAGATGGTCCAATGCCTCAAACAAGAGAACACATCTTGCTTGCAAGACAAGTAGGAGTACCTTACATCGTAGTATACTTGAATAAAGTAGATATGGTAGACGATGAAGAATTATTAGAATTAGTAGAAATGGAAGTAAGAGAATTATTAAACGAATACGGATTCCCAGGAGATGACGTACCAGTAATCAAAGGATCTTCATTAGGAGCATTAAATGGAGAACAAAAAAATGGATAGATGCAATCGTAGAATTGATGGATGCAGTGGATGAATATATTCCAACACCAGAAAGACCAATTGACCAACCATTCCTGATGCCAATTGAAGATGTATTCACAATTACAGGAAGAGGAACAGTTGTAACAGGAAGAGTAGAAAGAGGAGTAGTAAAAAGTTGGGGAAGAAGTAGAAATCGTAGGAATTAAACCAACTTCAAAAAAACAACAGTAACAGGAGTAGAAATGTTCAGAAAAATTATTAGATTCAGGACAAGCTGGAGATAATATAGGAGCATTGTTAAGAGGAACTAAGAAAGAAGAAGTGGAAAGAGGACAAGTATTGCTAAACCAGGAACAATCACTCCACATACAGGATTTAAATCAGAAGTATATGTATTGACAAAAAGATGAAGGAGGAAGACATACTCCATTCTTTACAGGATATAAACCACAATTCTATTTCAGAACAACTGATATTACAGGAGAAGTAAACTTACCAGAAGGTGTAGAAATGGTAATGCCTGGAGATAACATAGAAATGACAGTAGAATTGATTCACCCAATTGCAATGGAAGAAGGATTAAGATTTGCGATTAGAGAAGGTGGAAGAACAGTAGCTTCAGGAGTAGTTGCAACTATTACTAAATAGTTTTAAACAGTAAATTTCTTAAAATATGGAAAAAAATATTTAAGTAGAATTTTTACAACTTAGATTATAATTAAAAAAATAGCACTTAATTTAAATTATAAAAAAATATTTATAAATTTATTGATGGTGCTATTGTTTTTAAAAAAACTTTACAAATTTGTATTATTATGATAGAATTAAGCGTGAATTGTTAAGAATATATATTTGTTAAAAATTATTTTTAGGAGGAAAGAACAATGAAAAAAAGTATTAGGAATATTAGCACTAGTTTTATCAATTTCTGGAATTGCCTCTGCTGATCAAGATACTATAAAGGATATTCAATTTAATCAAGATTACCGAGGAAAATTTACTGATCAAACTGGAAGTAAAGCTAATGGAATAGGAAATGCAGGATTTAAGAAAAAAATGTAACAGGAGTAAGAGCAAGAACTGAATTTGAAACAAATTTAAGATTGAAAGATGAAGGAGATTTAGACGCTAATCTTTACTATAAACACGATGCAGATACAGCATTTGAAAAATGGAAAGAAAAACTAATAATAAAAGAATCTACTGATTTAGTTGATGGAAGTTTGTCTAAAAAAATGTTAAATTAGGAAATTTAGATACAAATACTAAATTGGGAATTAGACACTGGACAAATAAAAGTAGGTAAAAAAACATGCACAATCAGTTGGAGAATCAAATGAATTTTATTTTTGGACCAACTTTCTCGATGAATGTATTAGGACAAAATATTAAAAACAACTACAGAAGCAGTTTACTTTATGCAAAAATGGAAATGCTGACCAAGATGGTAGATATTATAGAGCTGCAAGACCAACTAATGCAAACCGTGGTTGGGGAGCTAATGTAATATTAGCAACAGATGGTAAAATTGCAGAAACTGGATTTGGAAAATTTAGTTATGATGTAGAATTAGATCACTATTTAAGAGATGCTAGTGGAAAAGATAACAAATCAAATGTTAAATTAGACTATACAGTAGGTTTAAACTATAATACACCTTCACTTGGAGGATTCTACGGATATATTAGACCTGAAAATGAATGGACAAAACATACAGCAACTGATGGATATACAAATGAATTTACAGTTTGGACAGGAGTTGGATATAAAGCTGATATTGATACTTCAGTTGGAACAATTTCAATTAACCCAAGTTTAAGATATAGTCCAGTTAATAAATATACTGAAAAAAAGTCTAAAGCTGGTAAAAATACAACAGAAACTAATGAATTAAGAGCAGGAGTTAAAGTAGGATTAACTGTTAAATAATTTGTTTAGTTTAAATTAAAAAAATATAAAAGATATAAAAAGGGATGAGAGAGTTTTATCATCTCTTTTTGTTTGTTTTATTTAATATATTTAAATTAAAAATTATATAAATTTATAGTGGATGAGAAAAGTACCTATCAGATCTCAAAAATTTCTTGAGGTCTTGGAAAAAGGAGCTGATTTGTGTAAAGAAGATTCAGACAGACAACGGAAAGGGAGTTCAAAATTAGATTAATATATTTTTGTAACAAATGTTTGACATCTATACAAAAAAATATCAAAAAAATTTTTAAAAATGGGTTGACAAATCTTAAAAAAATATTATACTAATTTAAGTAATTTGAAAATTTGCCCGAGTGGTGAAATTGGTAGACGCAACGGACTCAAAATCCGTCGATTTTTATATCGTGCCGGTTCGACTCCGGCCTCGGGCACCAATAATATAATTAAATTTTTTTCATAATGAATTACACTCTACACTCTTAGAGTGTTTTTTTTATTTATTATTATATTAAAAAAAGAGAATATTAAATGGTTGACTTATTAGCAAAGTATGTCGAAACTTTTATTTCTAAATTAAATTTTTGCAAATAGTTTTACTAAAAATAATTCGTAAAATTCTTTATTATTTAGAATATTAAAGGAAACTAATAATAAAAAAATTTCTTGAAATTCTAAAAATAAAAAAATGATACCATTATGACAAGAGAAAATAGACTTGAAAATATAGATTTTGGCTTGGATAGTATTGGAAAGCTATTTAAGTGGGAAGATATATCATATTTGCGGCAATTCAAAAGCTATTCAGAAAAAATCAGAAAAACTAAAAAAGAACTAAAATTTGGAGGGAAAAAGTGGAAAAAAGAGCGACAATAATAACTTATGGTTGTCAGATGAACGTAAATGAAAGTGCAAAAATGAAACAGATGTTGCAGACAATGGGATACAGTATGACTGAAGATATTGAAAATACAGATTTGGTATTTTTGAATACTTGTACGGTTAGAGAAGGCGCTGCTGTCAAGGTGTATGGAAAACTTGGAGATTTGAAGAGAATTAAGGAAGAAAAAGATGGGAAAATGATTATTGGAGTTACGGGGTGTTTAGCTCAAGAAGTGAGAGATGAGTTTATTAAAAAGACGCCTTATGTTGACTTGGTGCTTGGAAATCAGAATATTGGGAGAATTCCTGATCTTCTGGAAAGAATTGAGTCTGGGGAAGAAACGCATATTGTTATGGTGGAAGATGAAGATGAATTACCGACTAGAGTGGATGCAGACTTTGGAGATGATATTGTGGCTTCTATTTCGATAACTTATGGATGTAATAACTACTGTACTTTCTGTATTGTGCCTTATGTGCGTGGAATGGAGCGTTCTGTGCCACTTAATGAAGTTGTGAGGGATGTTGAGCAGTATACTAAAAAAGGATATAAGGAAATATTGTTTTTGGGGCAAAATGTAAATTCATACGGAAGTGATTTTGCAAACGGGCAAGATAATTTTGCTGAACTTTTGGAGCAAAGTGCAAATGTGGAAGGGGATTTCTGGATAAAATATGTGTCACCACATCCAAAGGACTTTACCGATGAAGTAATCGATACGATTGCAAGAAATCCTAAAATAGCTAGAATGTTACATCTGCCATTACAATCAGGATCTACAAAAATTTTGAATGCAATGAACAGAGGATATACAAAGGAGGAATTTATTGCGCTTGCTAGGAAAATTAAGGAAAAAGTGCCTGATATTGGACTTACAACTGATATTATTGTAGGATTTCCAGGAGAAACAGATGAAGACTTTCAAGATACGATGGATGTTGTAAATGAAGTTGGATTTGAAAATGCATTTATGTTTATGTATTCTAAGAGAAGCGGGACTCCTGCAGCTATAATGGAAGGGCAAGTTGATGAGCATACTAAAAATGAAAGATTGCAGCAGCTTATGAGACTACAAAATATGAAGGCAAAGGAAGAAAGTCAAAAATATTTAGGGAAAATTGTAAAAGTTTTAGTTGAAGGACCTAGTAAAAAGAATCCTGAAATGTTGACTGGAAGAAGTTCTACGCATAAAATAGTTTTTATTTAAAAAGCGATAGAAAAGGATTTGAAGGGGAAATTTGTAAATACAAGAATTTATGATGCTAAAACATGGACATTATATGGAGAGCTGGTGGAGAAATAGATGATAAAAAAAGAAAAAGGAAATTGAGGCTGAAAAAGTTACTGGAAGAGCAGGCAGAAACGCTAAAACCTAGAAGAGGACGGCCAAGAAAAGTTGAGGTAGATAAATCATTGGAAAAATACAGAATTAGCTGAAGAAAAAAAGCAAAAAAACATGATGAAGAAGATTCAAGTAAAAAAACTGCCTTTGAAAAATTCAAATTATGAAGAAAAAAATGATAAAGGATATTCTTTCTGAAAAATGTAACTAAATTGAAAAAGAATGGCAAAAAGAATATAAAATTGAAGGTTTTTTTCAGGAATGTCAAAACTTGAACTTATAAATGCTATTTTAATTAAAAAAAGGTGAGGAAAGAGGGAAAAACCTATGGATTTGGGAAACTGGATGTAATAGGTGACGGAAATTATGGATTTTTGAGAAATACGTCAATTGGACCTGATGTGTATGTGTCGATTTCTCAAATAAAGAGATTTTTTTTGAGAAATGAAGATATTGTATTTGGGGAATTAAGAATTCCGATTGGAACAGAGAAAAATTATGGGATTTTGAAGGTTTTGCTTGTAAATGGGGATTTGCCTGAAAAATCGCTGGAACGTCCGTATTTTGATGATTTAGTGCCATCTTATCCAGATGAAAAGTTAAATTTGGGAGGCGGAGAAATTTCATCTAGAATTATAGACCTTGTTTCGCCTATTGGGAAAGGGCAGAGAGGGCTTATAGTTGCTCCGCCAAAGGCTGGGAAAACTGTGCTTCTTTCAACACTTGCAAATGATGTTATAAAATATAATCCAGAAATTGATGTCTGGATACTGCTAATTGATGAACGGCCTGAGGAAGTTACGGATATTAAGGAAAATGTGAAGGATGCGGAAGTTTATTCGGCGACTTTTGATGAAGATCCAAGAGTTCATACGGAAGTTACGGAAAATGTACTTCAGATGGCAAAAAGACAAGTGGAACGTGGAAAAGATATTTTAATTCTGATGGACAGCTTGACAAGGCTTGCACGTTCATATAATATCACTATTCCATCAAGTGGGAAGTTAATTTCAGGTGGAATTGACCCAAATGCGCTTTATTATCCAAAGAGATTTTTAGGAGCTGCAAGAAATATAAAAAATGGTGGAAGTTTAACAATTATTGCGACGGCTCTTGTTGAAACTGGAAGCAGAATGGATGAAGTGATTTTTGAGGAATTTAAAGGGACAGGAAATATGGAAATCATTTTAAGCAGAACGCTTGAGCAGTTGAGAATATTTCCAGCGATTGACGTGTTAAAAAGTGGAACAAGACGTGAGGAGCTTTTAATTCCAAGGAAGAATCTGGAAAAAATATGGAAATTGCGAAGGGAATTAAGTGAAATGTCTGAAGTTGAAGGAACAAGAAATTTAATTGAACTTATAAAAAAATATAAAAAAATAATGATGAATTATTAGAAGATTTGTATAAAAACGAAAAAAATAAATAAATAGAAAAATAGAAGGTGAATAAAAATGCTTGGGAATGTAAAAAAATGAAGCTGGATTGCTATTTAACAAGGAAAATTTTTAAATTGGTAAAAAAAGTTTTGAAAAAAAGATGAAAAAAATTGCTAAAACATAATCATGAAAAATGAAGAAATTATTTTTACAGTTTTGAAGGGAAAAAAATGGAAATATTTTTTTAAATGAAACTGAAAAAAACATATTTTTAGTTCCAGGAGATATTTTGCATTTTGACGGAGTTAATTTTATTAATGGTGTTGCTTTTAGAGGATTCTGAAGTTAGCGTTACATTGATAAAAAAATAGGAGTATTAAAAAAAGGCTGTATTTCGTAAGATTAACTTTATGAGACAGCCATTTTTTTAATTTTTATCAAAAACCTTTAACTAAAAAAATATTTGAAAATCTTTTTAACATTAGTTATACAAGTCAATCCAAATTGCTCATTTAAAAAGAGTTGCAACATTTTTTTAGAAATAAATGATGGAGTTTATATTACATTTTTAGATTTTTTTATGGATTATTTTATTTTTTTATTTTTTTGAAATTAAATTCAATGTTGAGATTAAAAATATAAAGATATACCAAATATGGCATAGCTCCAACTTTATGGAATCCAGTAAAAATAATTGCAAAAGCAAAAATTCCAAGAGTAAGTAAAATCATTTTTCCAGATTCTCTTAACATTTCTTCCTTCACATCGTAACCAAATACTGCAGGTCGAAAAACTTTGTTTATAATTCGTACAAAAGGATTTAATATTAACAGAACATAAGATAATATTTCATTTTTTATTCCAAGCATTGATAAAAGTCCAATTACAAGTCCTAGCATTATTCCGTAGTATATTTTTCCTGGTGCAGATGATGGGCTTGTTGGCATATCTGTTGCCATAAAGATTCCTGTTAATAATAATCCGCCAGTTGAAACATTGCTTTTTAGAAATATTGTAACTAGAAAAAATGTTACAAACAGGCTTACTGGAATATGCCATGAAATACGATTTTTTAGCAGCAGATATAATCCTCCTAAAATTAAGGCAAATGCCGAATAAGATCCAACAGATCCTGAGGGTGTTAATAGTAATCCGTCTAGATAGTTTGAAAACATAGAATTATTAAATCCTGTAAAAAATTTTATTCCAGATGACTGCAATAATTCTTGACTGAACCAGATTGTTCCAGAGGACATTGCAGATGAAAAAAATACAGTCATAAATTCCCGACCTATTACAGCAGGATTAAAAATATTTTTTCCAATTCCTCCATAAATCAATTTTCCGAAAAATGACTGCCATGCAGGCTCCAAAAATAACGATGGGCAATGGAGTCAACGGGGCAAGTGTCATAGCCAGAAGGATACCTGTTATAACTGCTGATAAGTCATGAACAGAATTATTGTCATTCAGGAAATATTTTGAAAAAAGTTTTTCAGTTACAACAGCGGATAAAACGGAAAACGCTATCAAAAGAAGCGCTCTTGTTCCGTAAACTAAAGCTGAGGCGATGATAGCCGGAAATAATGATATAATTACATCTTTCATAATGTTTCTTACGTCAATTTCAGTTCTAATATATGGAGTAAAAGATAGTTTTTGTAATTTTCTTTTTTTAAAAAAATTTTTTTTATTATTTTTTTCTTTTAATTTCTTCATCACTTTCTGGAACTTCATTTTTTAGAAAAATATTTTTTTTATATCAATTTTATCTTTTTTTAGTAATTCTGTTTCTTTTTTTCTTTTCTTTTTCTTTAATTTTTTTCAGTTGTATTCAAATTACTTAAATTTTTTTATTTTACTGTTGGTTCTGCTTATTTCAGAATCTTGAGAATAATTCTTTTTTTAATTGTTCAGTTTTTGGAAGATTGTGAACTGTAGAATCTAAAAAGTGTGTCATCATTGTCTAAAAAGTCTATTTTTACCATTATCTTTTTTTCTGTCTAATATTTCCTCCATTAATGATTTCTCGTTATTTTTTTTCATTATTTTTTTACCTCCAATTCTGACAAAAATTAATTTTTCCAGTTTTTATGCTTTCCATCAAAGGAACTCTTGAAGGGCACACAAATTCACAAGCTCCACAGTCAATACAGTTTTTGAATATTAGCTGTTATCATTTTTTTCGTATTTCCCATTTTTATAATAATCTGCAAATTCAAAAGGCATTAGATTCATTGGGCAGGCTTCTACACAATATCCGCAAGAAATGCAGTTTTTACGTTCAATTTCTTCCGTGTCTAAAAAAATAATATTCCAGAAGTTCCTTTTTACTGTTGGTATTCTAGAATCAAAAAAACTTCTGTTCCCATCATTGATCCGCCAAAAATTACTTTATCTTCGTTTGTAATTTTTAATTCATTTACAATATAATAAAGAGGAGTTCCAAATTTTAATTTATAATTTCCGATATTTTTTTGCTTTTTTCACCAGAAATTGTCACAATTCTTTCAATAAGCGGTTTTCCTTCAAAAAAAGCATCGTAAATTGCTTTAACTGTGCTTACATTACTTACAATTACACCTTGTTCAAGGGGCAATTCTCCTTTTTAACTTTTTTTGCGTAATAGTATTTATTAGTTGTAGTTCACTTCCTTGTGGATAAATTGTAGGAAGTAATTTTATTTTTTTATTTCAAATTTTTTTCCTCTTCTTTTATTTTTTTCAAATATTTCAGTTAATTCTTTATTTTTCTTCTTCTATTCCAATTACAATTTCTTTTGGATTTAATAATTTTTGTATAACTTTTTAAACCATGGAAAAATTTCTTTTTGTAAAATTTTTTTCATAACAAAAATAGTCAGAAGTCAAATATGGCTCACATTCGGCACCATTTATTATAAGAGTTTCTACTTTTTTTAAATTTTTATGTCATATTTTACGTGTGTAGGAAATTGTGCTCCTCCAAGTCCAACTATTCCTGCTTCTTTGATTATTTTGAGAATTTCTTCTTTTTATCAGTCTTAAATCACGCAGTTCTCTTTTTGTTAGAGTTTCTTCTGTATTTTTGAAAAATCGTTTACAATAATAATTGTTTTTGACTTTTTTTCCATTTGCCATAAGATGATCGACGACATCGACAACATCTCCAGAAACTGGCGAATGAATGTTAGCTGAAATATCTCCTGAAATTTCTCCTATTTTTTTCATATTTTTTTACACGATCTCCAATTTCCACTGTTGGAATAGCTGGATTTCTATATGTTGTGAAAGAGGTATGTAAAAAAAGATTAGGATCTGCAATTTCTTTTTATTTTGGTATTTTTTTGTCATTGGTTTCATTGGTTGACGTTCTTTATTTGTATTTTTATAGTTTTTTTCCTCTTCATCAATATTTTTTTGCTGAAAAAGAATGTTTGCTATTCGTCTAAAAACTTATTCTTCTAACCATTTTTTTATCTCCATTTTTTTATTTGTTAATTTTTAATTTTAAAATTTTATTTTTTTGGTAAATTCATTTAATAAGACAAGATTTTTTTAATTTTTAAAAAAGTTTAGATTTAAAGTAAATTTTTATCAAACAAGTAGAAAACAAGGGGTTTTTACCCCCTCGTTCTTGAACTATATTATCAGAATATTAATTTGTTGTCATAAGTTCATCTATCAGATCTTTTACATGCACAAGTTCCTTTAGTCTCCATCCATTAGCTCCTGAGAAAAATAATCCACTTTGAAGTCTACCTAGATAAGCATCTCCTAAACTGTTGGCAATACAGTATCCCACTCTATTTGCTCCTTTTCCACGTTCACAAGGAAATACACAGTTGCTTATACATTGAATTTTTTTCTCACCAGGTTTTAATGTTTTGATTAAATTTGTTTTTACTGCACGTCCAGGATAACCCACTGGAGAACTTACGATTACAATGTCTTCTTCCTTTGCATCAAGCAATACCTGTTTTAGCACATCGCTTGCATCACATTCGTAAGTACCGATAAATCTTGTTCCCATTTGAACGGCATCTGCTCCAAGAGCCATAATATTTTTTATATCATTATTGTCCCATATTCCACCTGCTGCAATAATAGGAAAATCTCCCCATTTATCACGTTCTTCCTTTATTGGAGGCAAGATTGCTTCCAGCTGATGTTCAGGAGTGAATAACTCTTCATATTTTTGCGCCTTGGTGTCCTCCACTTTTTTTGGACTTTTCTACAATTACTGCCCCTGGCATTTTTTTCCAGCAGCCTTCCATTTTTTACAAATTATTTTTAATGCTCTGGCTGATGAAACTATCGGAACAATCTCCACGTCTGGATAATCTTTTACAAGCTTTGGAAGTTCCAGCGGAAGTCCAGCTCCTGTAACAATAATATTTGCTCCAGCCTCAAGCGCATCATTTACAACTCTTGCATAATCATTTATTGCATGAAGAATGTTGCAGGCAAGCGGTCTGTCTCCGCAAATTTTTTTCTTGCATTTTTAAATATTTCAAAAAAAGCGCTTCACGATTATAGGCATTTTCTGTTCCAAGAGGACGTCCTTTTACAGCCTTTTTTACAAACTTCATATTTTGGTAATATCCAGTGCAGATGGCGCTTATTGTTCCAAGACATCCATTTTTTGCTACATTTCCAGCAAGTCTGTCCCAGCTGATTCCAACTCCCATTCCACCTTGAACAATTGGTTTTTCAATAAAATATTTTCCTATTTTAATTCCCTTTAATTCGATTTTTATTTTCATTTATTTTTTTCTTCATTTAAATTTACAGAATTTTCTTTTTTTATTTCTGACATTTTTATTCACTTTGATTCCCTCCAGTTTTTTTTATTTTTTTATTAGTAGCTGTTTTTAATAAAAAAATCGTATGGAGGAGCTCTGCAAATTTTTTTGTGTTTGAACTTATTGAAGTATAATTTAAAAAGAATATAGAAAAAAATAAATATAGTTTTTGTAAAAATCTCTAATATTTTTTTATTCTTTCAATTATTTTTATCTCTAATATCATTTTCAATAAAATTTTTATATCCATTGGCACAAAGCCTCTCAAATTTTTTTCAACGAGCTTTTTTTAAATCGACATTTTCCAAAAAAAGGATAAGTCAATGCCTGAATTGGAAATGTATTTATCCAAAGCCTTTAGAAATCCATCGCTTTTGCTAATAACAATATTTTTTTATTTTTTTATATAATAAAGCAACGTTTTCAATATTTAAAAAAATTTATTTTAGAAAAAAAGTACCAAAGTAATCTTTTTTTTGCTATTTGCTCAAAAAGATTTGATATAACCGACTGTACAACCTTTGAGAGTTTTTTTAGCCGAAATTTTTTTCAAACATAAAAACCTCCTTTATTATTTATTTTAGTCATTTGTAAAAGTTTAAAAATCCGATAAACATAGTATTCTTATGCTTGATTTTCTTGTTATTCTCCACTCCTTGATAAGGAATCTTGCCTCTTTGTGATAATAAATATTGCTGTTATTCAATCTTTACCGCTTTTTACTTTGCAATCGCCTATATTTGATTATTTTGATACAAGAAAATTTAGTTATACAACACATGTTATTTTTAATTATATAATGTTTTTTTGTAATTTTTTTACAATTAAATATTTTTTTATTTTGTCAATCAAAGTATTTTTAAAAAATGAATAGAATAACAGTAAAAAAATAAATAAAAGAATAAAAAAATATTGATAATTTTATTAAATTTGTTTAATAAGAAATTTTTTTAAAGAAATTAAAAAAACTTATAAAAATTAGCTGGATATATGATATAATATGTGTAACAATAAGAAAAAGTTTTTTTAGGAGAAAAAATTGTTAAAAATAGGAATTGTTGCTGAATATAATCCATTTCACAATGGTCATTTGTATCAAATCAGGAAAATTAGGGAAATATTTGGTAAAGATGTCTTTATTGCTGTTGTAGGAAGTGGGGATTTTGTTCAGCGGGGAGAAATTTCGTTTTTGGATAAATGGGAAAAAACTCAGGTTAATTTAGAGTGTGGTGTTAATTTAGTTGCAGAACTTCCACTTTACTATTCGATTCAAAATGCTGAGATTTTTTCAAAGATGGCGACACGAATTTTGGATTATTTGGGAATGGATATTCAGGTTTTTGGAGCAGAGGAGGAAAATATTGAGGTTTTGCAAAAGGTGCTTGATTTGCAGAAAAGGCAGGATTACAAGGACAAACTTATGGGATATATGAAAAAAGGCAATAGTTACAGCACTTCTCAAAGATTAGCATTGAAGGAATATGAGTTGGATGGAATTGTGAAGTCGAATAATATTTTGGCTTTGGAATATATGCGTGAGATTGAGAAAAGTAATCTTGGAATAAAGCCGTTTATTGTAAAAAGGGAAATTTCAGAATATAATGAAGAAAAAGTTGAAAAAGAGAGGGAAGAGTTTGCCAGTGCTTCGTTTTTACGGAATGAACTGGAAAAAATTTTGGAAGAATTTTGTAGCGATAAAAATTTAAAAATCGAAAAAAACTTATTTTGGAAAAAGCTGGAAAAAAATTCAGAAATTTGTGCCAGAAAAAAAGTCTTTTGAAATAATTCTTGAAAATTTAGAATTTAAAAATAAAAAAATGGAATTAATTTTCAAAAACTAAAGGAAGAAATCTTTAAAAATCGTAAAATATAAGATTTTGACTGAAAAAAAGAAAAAAATAATGGAAATTTATGACATTAATTGTGAAATTTATGCTAGAATATATAGGGGAGCGGAAATTTCAAAAAAATTATAGGGAATTTTTGGAAAAATACGAAGTCAAGAAACTTATCAAACAGGCGTGTGGAGCGGATTATTTTAAATATTTTTGCTAAATATAAAGGCTGAAATGATGGATTTTGAGATAAATTATGTCAGAATTTTGGGATTTGATAAAAAAGGGACAGGAATATTTGAAAAAAATTCGAGAAAATAATAATTTTGAAGATATTGAGGGAAAAATGGTTTTGAGAAAAAAATATTTTTTTGTAAATTGGAAGGATATTGAAAAAAATTTGGAAACTTTTTGAAAAATAATGGAAATATGGAAAAATTCAAAAAAATTTAAAAAAATTCAGAAAAATAAAAAAATATAGGAAAAAAAGAAATTATAAAAAAATTTTAAAAATTCAAGAAAATTTTTTTTTAAAAAAATAAAAAAATTGAAAAAAATGGATTTCTGTTAAAAGAATTATTTTTGGGAGAAAAAAAGAAAAATTGAATCCAATTGTTTATTTAAATAATTAAAATTAAAAATATAGTCAATTGTAAAAAGTGAAAATCTTTTAAAAATTAAGTAACAGTAATATTTATAACAGTAAGGGGTCAAGATTCCCTGTTAAAAAAATTAATAAAAAAAGTGAAAAAAATATTGTTTGATGAGATTTTATAAACTTTTATAAATGTCTAAAAAAATTAAAGCAGAATGGGAGTGAATTATGGGAACGGAGTTGTTAATAGCAGTTAATGTGCTGTTTATGATATTTTTTTCTTTGTGATTGCGTATTTGTCAATAAGGTATTTTATTAATCAAATTGAGAAGTATCCGAGAATTACATTTGAAGAGGTGTATAATAGTAAAAAAAGTTAAGACAGAAGTATAATATTGAGAATAATAAGGCAAATCCTTATGATTATGGTTACAATTTTAAGGAAATTGAGTATAAATCGGGGAAAATTCAGCTTTATGGATGGCTTATTGAAAATAAGGATGCTACGAAGACTATGATTATTTCTCATGGACGTGGTGTGAATAGACTGGCGGCATTGCAGTATTTGGGTATGTTTAAGGACATTGGGCTTGATAAGGAGTATAATTTTTTTATTCCAGATTTGAGAAATTCCGGGAAGTCTGATGTGGCTAGAACTAAGATGGGATATTGCTTTGGGCAGGATATTTTTCATACGATGGAAATGTTAAAAGAAAGATTTGGAAAGAATAATTTTACGTTGTATGGGTTTTCACAAGGGGGAATGGGATCTGCCATTGCTTCTAAAATGTATGTAAAGGTACTCAGAAAAAAAGGGATAGTTATTGAGAAATTAATATTGGACAGTTCAATTTCAAATATAAGAAAGAGAATCAAGGAAGATGCCAAAAAACGTCGTGTTCCAAAATTTATTGTAAGTGTTATTGTGAGAATCTTTAATTTTAGAGTTGGAAGTCATCTTGATAAATTGAGACTGTCGTATTTGCTAAAAAGAATACCGACATTGATTATTCAGTCTAAAAATGACAAGGCTACAACTTATGGAATGCTTATGGAAGAGTATAACGAGCTTGCACAGAATGAAAATATCAAGCTAAAAGTTTTTGAAAAAGGTTCGCACACAAGAATTTATGCAGATCCTGAGTGTAAAGATGAATATGCCAAGGCAGTAAAGGAATTTTTGGTAAATTAATATAAATTAAAAGTAGAAAGGTAAAAAAATTAATGAATTCAAGATTAACGAAGAAAAGTTATATAATTTACGGGCTTGGTGTTTCATATTTTATGATTGACCAGATCTATAATCAATGGCTGTCGTATTATTATTTACCGCCTGAAACGGAAAAACCTAGTTCCGTTGTTAAAGCCGCAATATTTGGTTTTGGCCTTTATTTTTGCGAGGATTATTGATGCAATCTCAGATCCTGTAGTGGGATTTTTATCAGATAATTCCAAATCTCGTTTTGGAAAAAGGTCAATATTTATGCTAATTGGAGGATTGCCGCTTGGGATTCTTACGATTATGTATTTTTATCCAGTTAAAAGTTCACAGCTGGCGACACTTATTTATTTGTCAATCGTTGGAGGGCTGTATTTTACAGCTTATACTCTAGTTGCAGCCCCGTATAACGCTTTAATTCCTGACTTGGCTTCAAATAAGGAGGAGAGGCTTAATCTTTCCACAATGCAATCGACTTTTCAGGCTTATATTTACTGGAATTGCGATGGTATTGCCAGGTATTTTGATTTCAAAATTAGGTATGGTAAATGGAGTGCTGAATACAGAAGTTGGAATACGTAAAACAGTAATTTTGATTACGATATTGTCAGTTTTGGGGATTTATGCGTGCATATTTTTTCTAAAGGAGAAACAGCTTACACAAAATCGTCCTAAGACTGAATCGCTAGGGTTTATGAAATCAATTTCACATTTGAAGGATAAGGAAATTATTTTGTACTTTTTAGGATATTTCTTTTTCTTTTGGCGGGATTTAACATACTTCGTGGGGATTTAACATATTATTTGAGCACTGTAATGCAAAAGGACATTAAGTATTTGACTGTAATATCGGTTGTGCTGTTTGGGATGGCTGGGCTGTTTTTTCCGATTACGAATAAGTTTGGGAAAAAATATTCATATAAGAAAATATTGATTGTGGATATGCTGCTTTTAATAGCTGGAACTTTTGGGCTGCTGTTTATTAATAAAAATAATTCAATTTTTGCTTATGTATTTTTTGTAATTTGTGGAGCAGGATTAAGTGGTGCGGCATTTATTTTTCCGCAGGCAATGCTTAGTGAAATTTCGGCAAAATTGTCTGAAATTAAAAAAATTAGTCTGGAAGGATTTATGTTTGGAATACAGGGAATGTTTTTAAAATTGGCATTTCTAGTTCAGCAGGTTGTTCAGTCAACTTTGCTAGTTGCTGGAAATCAAAATGTTCAAAATGGTGTAAAGGGTGCAACTGAACTGGGAGTTAAGGTAACGCTTGTTGTGGCATTGTCATTGTTTGGTGTTTCTTTGTTTTTTTATAATTTGAAAAAGGAAGATTAGAATAAGAAATATTGAAAATTACGATAGTAGAAGTTCTTTTAAAAATCGAGTTTATGGTTGTTTTAATAATAAAATCAAAAAATTAATAATCAATATAAATATGATAACGGAGGTTTTTATGAAAATTGAAGATTTGCAAAAAAAGTCAAAAACATTGAGAAAAGACATTATTGAAATGATTTATGGGGCAAAGTCAGGGCATCCAGGTGGTTCGCTTTCAATTGCCGATATTTTGGCTGTGCTTTACTGGAAGGAAATGAATGTTGACCCAGAAAATCCAGAAATGGAAAACCGTGACAGGCTTGTGCTTAGTAAAGGGCATGCAGCTCCTGCACTTTATGCGGCTTTAATTGAAAAGGGATTTTTAGGAAAAGAAGGAAGAGATCTTATTCCAACATTGAGAAAATGGCATTCTCCGCTTCAAGGACATCCTGATATGAAAAAATTGGCTGGAGTTGAAATGTCAACTGGTTCACTTGGGCAAGGGCTTTCTGCTGCAAATGGAATGGCTTTGAGTGCAAAAATTTATAAAAATGACTATAGAGTTTATGCGATTTTGGGAGATGGAGAATTGCAGGAAGGACAAGTTTGGGAAGCTGTAATGACGGCTGCGCATTATAAACTTGATAATTTAGTTGCGATAGTTGATTATAATAATTTGCAAATTGATGGAAAAGTTTCGGATGTAATGGATGTTGCTCCAGTCGGAGAAAAATTTAAGGCATTTAACTGGAATGTAATTGAAATTGACGGACATAATTATGAAGAAATCATAAATGCCCTTGATACAGCGAGAACAGTTAAAGGTCAGCCGACAGTTATCGTTGCAAATACTGTAAAAGGTAAAGGCGTTTCATTTATGGAAAATAATGCAGGATTTCACGGAGCTGCTCCAAATGAGGAAGAATATAAAAAAGCGATGGAAGAATTAAGCTGAAAGACTGGTGCTGAAGGAAAAATTTAAGGTTTGCAATAAAGAATATGAATATTTAAAATTATAATTTTTTTTGATCAATATGAATATAAAAAAATTTAGTATTGCATTAATTGGATTTTATAAACTTTAAAAATGACCAAAAAAAAAAATAGGAGAATATGAGAATGGAAAAAAAATCAACTAGAGTAGCTTACGGGGAAACATTGGTTAAATTGGGGAAAATAAATAAAGATGTAGTGGTTCTGGAAGCTGATTTGTCAAAATCGACAATGACTGCATATTTTCAAAAGGAATTTCCAGAAAGACATATAAACGTTGGAATTGCTGAAGCTGATATGATTGCAACTGCAGCGGGAATCGCAACAACTGGAAAAATACCGTTTGCTTCGACATTTGCACATTTTGCGGCAGGACGTGCCTTTGATCAAATCAGAAATTCGGTGGCATATCCACATTTAAATGTGAAAATCTGTCCAACTCATGCAGGAGTTTCGTTAGGAGAAGATGGAGGTTCGCACCAATCAGTTGAAGATGTGGCTTTAATGCGTGCAATTCCAGGAATGGTTGTATTATCGCCAGCAGATGCGGTTGAAACAGAAAAAATGATTTTTGCAGTGGCTGAATATGAAGGGCCTGTCTATGTAAGACTTGGAAGATTGAATATTCCAGTATTATTCGATGAAGATTATACATTTGAAATAGGAAAAGCCGTAACTTTGACACAAGGTGATGATGTAGCAATATTAGCTACAGGACTTATGGTTTCAGAGGCTTTTAAAAAGCTGAAAAAAACTATTGGAAGAAAAAAAGGAATAAAAAGCAAGAGTAATCAATGTTTCAACAATAAAGCCGCTAGATACAGAAACTGTTTTAAAAAGCTGCGAAAGAATGTAAATTTATTGTAACAAGTGAAGAACATTCGGTAATTGGAGGATTGGGAAGCGCAGTTTCAGAATATTTATCTGAAGTTCATCCCACAAAAAGTGATAAAACATGGAATACAAGATATTTTTTTGGACAAAGTGCAGATGGAGAAACTATGCTTACAAATTATGGATTAAGAGCTGAAAAATATCGTAGAATTAGTTTTGAAAAAATATGTAATTTTTAGAAATTATTTTTTTGGATTTTAATTAAATAATACTTTATACTATTTCCCATTTAAATAACGGATTAATTATGAATTTTTTTATAAGAGGGCAAAGCCTTTTTGCCAGTAATATAAAAATATAATTTCTGTTTTTTTAAATGGGATTTAGTATTATAATCAATGTTTTATTTATTCTTTTTCTAAAGACTTTTTTTCAATATCTTTTTCCACTTCTTTAGTTAATTTTTAGCAATTCCTATTTATTTTATAGATATTTTTTTGTAATATTATAAAAAAAGACTAATAAAAATGTAAAAAAATATGATAAAATATATTGTATATTCAAATTTAATTTGAAATATAAATGAATTTGTTTGAAATTGAACTGATTTAATGCGATTTTTTTGTTTAAATAATATATTTTTTTATTATAAAAATTATAAAAAAATAAAAAAATGGAGGGAAAAAATGAAACATACGGTAGCAATTGTTGGTAGGCCCAATGTGGGGAAATCAACGTTATTTAATAAATTAGTGGGGGACAGGCTGTCAATTGTGAAGGATGAGCCTGGAGTTACTAGAGATAGGCTGTATCGTGAGATGGAATGGAGCGGGAAAGAATTTATACTGGTGGATACTGGTGGGCTTGAGCCACGAACTGAGGATTTTATGATGGGGAAAATTAAGCAGCAGGCACAAGTTGCAATTGATGAAGCGGATGTAATTATATTTTTTTAGTTGATGGGAAGGCTGGTATTACAGGACTTGATGAAGATGTAGCAACTGTACTTAGAAAGCAGGATAAAAAAAGTTGTTGTAGCTGTAAATAAAATTGATAATTATATGCGTGATCAGGAAAATATTTTTTTGAGTTTTATGGACTGGGATTTGAGGAAGTTATTGGAATTTCCGGAGAGCATAAGACAAACTTGGGAGATTTGCTGGATGCTGTAATTGAAAAATTTGAGGATAAAAAGATAAAGCAAACTGAAGATGGACTTAGTATTGCCATTTTGGGAAGACCGAATGCCGGGAAATCTTCGCTTGTAAATAAACTTTTGAATGAAGAGCGTTCTATTGTAAGTGATATTGCAGGGACAACAAGGGATACGATTGATTCCAGCTTGAAATATGATGGAGAAACTTATACTTTTAATTGATACAGCGGGAATCCGTAGAAAGTCAAAAGTGGAAGATGATATTGAGTATTACAGTGTATTACGTGCAATGAAATCTATAAAAAGGGCGGATGTATGTGTGCTTATGCTGGATGCGACAGAACTTTTGACAGATCAGGATAAGAGAATCGCTGGAATGATTTATGAGGAGAGAAAGCCGATTATTATTGCCATAAATAAATGGGATTTAATTGAAAAGGATAATAATAGCGTAAAGGAATTTACTGAGCTTGTGAAGGCTGATCTTGCGTTCTTGGATTATGCGCCGATTGTTACAATTTCGGCATTGACTGGAAAAAGAACTTTGAATATTTTGGAACAGGCTAGGTTTATTAATGAGGAATATCATAAAAAGATAACTACTGGTCTTTTGAATCAGATTTTGTCAGAAATAATAGCACAAAAATCCAGTTCCTACGAGAAAAAGGGCGAGCAGTAAAAATAAATTATGCAACGCAAGTAAAGCCAAGCACCGCCAAAAATTTGTATTCTTTTGCAAACAATCCAGAATTGATACACTTTTTCATACCAAAGATATATTGAAAATAAATTGAGGGAATATTTTTGGATTTGAAGGATGTCCAATTGATATTGTATTTAATAAAAAAAGTGAAAAGTCTTTTGGATAAGTTTATAAATTTAGAATTACTGTTTAATAAAAAAATTTTCTATATTTTAGAAACTGGTATTATAGAAAGGAAAAAGTGAATGAAATTTTTACAATGAGGAAAAAGCTGTTAAAATTAAGAAATATTTTAATTGTAACGGTATTGGCACTTTTGGCACTTTTTGTTATTTTTTTTAGAGTTTATGATAATTTTGCAAAACAGATAAAAGCTTTGTTACAAGCACGATTTTTTTCCGTTTATTTTGTCATTTATAATTGTATATTGCCTTATGCCTTTTATTGATATGATAAGTGAAAAAGGACAAAAATGACAGTTTTTTTAAAAAAATGGTAAACTTGATGAGCTGGAAAAAAAGTGGAAAAGATGAATATAAGCGATTCAGAAAAAAAGAAAAAAATAGAGTTGTTTAATGAGATTTCACAGAGTAAGAAGAAAAAAAGAATTAAATTAAATCGTACATTTGCAATTTTTACTTGTACTGACTATATTTTTTTTGTGATTTTTTTCTTTACATTGTTTTGACAATTGTGCCGATATTTACAAAGCAGGTATCGAGTCTTATTGATTTCTTGCTAAAAAAATCAGGAAAAAGCTTCAAAAATAATTTTTTTGGATTTCTTAAAAGTAATAATATCGACCTTAAAAAGTTCTCTGATGAGTTCTAAGGATATAATTGTATCTAATGTCATAAAAGTATTAAGTTCAAGTTTTTCGCTGATAAGCAGCACATTCAGCCTGCTGTTTATGACTCCTATTTTTTTACAATAATGCTTATTTTTCAGTTATGATAACATGGAAAATGGAGTTAAGAGAGCATTGCAGAATATGGATAGGGAAGACTTGATTGTTCTTATAAAAAAATATGGATGAAACAATTGGGAAATATATTCTTGTAACAGCACTTGACAGTATGATAGTTGGAGTTGTATCATTTATAATATTTTATTTTTTTGAAAATGGATTACAGTATGCTTTTTTCAGTAATTATAGGTTTTGGGAATGTGATTCCGTTTATTGGTCCGTTTATTGGACTGATTCCGGCTATACTTTATGCTTTTACAAAATCATTTAAACTAGTGATTTTTTTATTGTAGTGCTAATTACGATTGTACAAACAATAGAAGCAAATATTGTAAAAACCATGGCTTACTGGAAAAATCTGTAGAAATGCATCCAATTACGACGCTTCTGGTAGTTCTTATTGGAGGAGCTTTATTTGGAATTGGAGGAGCATTTATTGCAATTCCTGCATATATCATTATTAAATTAACTTTCCTGTTTTTTTGGGAAAAAAATATACTGTAGATAATAAATTAAATAAAAAAATAGAAAAATGAGAAAAGGGAGGAAAAATTTATGGATAATAAAGGAAAAAAATGGAAATTCAAAAATGTATTTATTTTTTTCAATTTCAAAGATGTTTAGAATAGTTAATAAAATAGCGGAAGAATCATTTGAAAAGATAGATATTTATCCAACGCACGGATTTTTGATGATTATATTGAAGGAAGAAGAAAATGGGCTTACAGTAAATCAAATATCTGAAACATTGGCAATAGCTCCATCGACAGTTACACGCTTTGTGGATAAATTAATTTCAAAGGATATGTGAAAAGGGAAAAGTCTGGAAAAAATTCAATTACGAAAATAACTGAAGAAGGTCTGAAAATAATACCTGACATTTACAAATCGTGGGATGGAATTTCAGAAAAAATAGAAGAAGTTGTAGGAAATGAAGAGTACTTGAGAAAAACTGGCGAAGATTTTAAGGAATTTGCAGATATTCTTGGAAAAAGATAAAAAAATATGATCAAATAAGTGAAGATTTTGATTTTTTTGGATTATATAAATTAATTTAAACTCTGTTTAAAGATAGAAGTTATATTTTATATTATTTGCTATTAAGAGTTTTTGGATTCTTGTAAGCCTGCTATTTAAATGGGAAATAGTATAAAAATATTCAAGAAAAAAATTCGATGTATCAGCATTGATAAAAAAAGGTAATATATGGTAAAAATAAAAAGAAAAATGTATTAAATAAATAATGGAGGAAAAAAACTATGAGAAAAAGTAATAGTAGCTGGAAACTGGAAAAATGAACAAAACTGCGAAAAGAAGCAGCAAAATTCTTTAATGAATTGAAACCTTTAGTAGCAGATGTTAAAAAATGCAGGAATTATAATTGGAGCACCTTTTACTGCATTGGAAACAGCAACTAGAGAAACTGCAGGAAGCAACATTAAAATTGCCGCTGAAAATATGAACGCTAAAGAAAGTGGAGCATATACTGGAGAAGTTTCACCATTAATGTTAAAAAGATTTAGGTGTGGAATATGTAATTTTAGGACATTCTGAAAGAAGAGAATATTACCATGAAAATGATGAAATTATCAATGAAAAAAAGTAAAAATCAGCATTAGCTCACGACTTAAAAACCAATTTTATGTATTGGAGAAAAAAATTAGAACAAAGAGAAGCTGGAACAACTAACGACGTTGTAAAAAAACTCAAATTGTTGGTGGATTAAAAAGACGTTACAGCTGAACAAATGGCAAATGTTGTACTTGCTTATGAACCAGTATGGGCAATTGGAACAGGTAAAACTGCCACTCCAGATCAAGCTCAAGAAGTTCATGCATTCATCAGAGGATTATTGACTGACTTATACGGAAAAGAAGTTGCAGAAAATGTAACAGTTCAATACGGTGGTTCAATGAACGATGGAAATGCAGCTGACTTAATTGCACAAACAGACATTGACGGTGGATTAGTAGGAGGAGCAAGTTTAATTCCTGAAAAAAATTCGCTGTAATAATAAAAAGCTGGAGATGCAGCAGCTAAATAATTGTTTTGAAAAATAAAAAAATAATTAGCTATTCTCTTGTTTTTAGATTATAGGAGGAACTAATAAAGTGTTAGAAAAATTTATTAATTATAGCTTTTAGTAATTTTATCAATCATCATGATAAGCGTAATTTTACTACAGCCAGACAGAAGCCAAGGTTTAGCAAAAAGTTCTGCAAATATCTTGGATGAAGAAAAAGAAGGAATTGAAAAATTTACAGAAATCGTTGCAACATTATTTCTAGTCGTTGCAATTTTATTCCAAATTGTAAGATAAATAATTTTTGAATAGAAATTTTTAAAAAAAGTAAGTTTTTTTGATTTTTTTGTAAAGATATTAGAATCACAGTTAAGAATATTGGCTGTGATTTTTTTCTAAAAAAATTTTTTTAAAACTATTGACAATGTACTGTATACGTGTTATAATGGATTTGTAAGTTGAAAATGACTATTTGTAAAACTTTTCAACTATTCCTAATTTTCAGATACTTTCTATTAGAAGTTATGATTAACGTTATTTTAGAAGGGAAATGATATTTATGTCATATAGAAAAAAATCGAAAAAAAGATTTAGAAAAATTAGGCGGAAAAAGTTGTGCGTATAAGAGGTAGTCATTATCAATGGAAAATTCCAGGTGTAAAAGGTGTTGTAACAGTACAATACTCAAAAGATATACCTATCGGAACAGTAAAAAAATATTGAAAAGACAAGTTGGGATTAAATTCTAGTCCCTTCTTGCTTTCACTAAAAAAATTATTATCCCATAATTTGATGGGATTTAGAGCTACCCCAAAAATGAAGGGGACTAAAACTGATACATTTCGTAATTCAGATTTGTCGTTTAAAAAATGATTTAGACTACCCCAAAAAAATGAAGGAAAAATCTTAATTTGACAGAAATATAAAAAAATATTTTTGAAAAAAAATTCTAATTATTTTAGAAAAAGGTTAAATGAAAAAGAAAGTTATATGAATATAGTAATTCTCAATGAATGATTAAAAAAATAGAAAAAAATTTAAAATAATTATTTTGATTTAGCAGAAATGCTAAAAAAATTTTACAAACAATTTTTATACACGTGTTCAACACGTAAAAAAAGATAGGAGATAATGAAAATGGATGTATTTTATCCAGCAGTGGTAACTAAGGAAGATGGGACTTATTATGGTTGTATTGTTGATTTTGATAAGTTTGAAGATGGAGAGATAAATTATTATGCTACATTTGGAGATAGCATGGAGGAGGCTGTTTCCAATTTGAGAGAGACATTGGGTCTGCATTTGGCTGATTTTTTGGATGTAAGAAAAAAATTTCCTGAGCCTTCAAAAGTGGAGGATGTGAAACTGAAAGAAAATCAGTATTTGTATATTTTATCTGTTGATCCAGTGTATGAAGTGGCAAAAGTTACAAATGCACTTAAAAAGAAAACTTTAACAATTCCTGTTTGGTTAGATATATTGGCACAGGAAAAAAATCTGAATTTTTTTCACAAATTTTACAAAAAAAGCATTGAAAAAAAGAATTAGGTATTGAGTAAAAAAATATAGATATTAGGAGGTTTTTATATATGAAAGTTACAAAAAGTTGATGGAATTTTCGCATAAAAAAATATTGAAGAGGGAAAATTAGTAAAAAAGTACGAGCGAAGAAAAATAGGACTAGTGAGAGATTGTCAGAGCTTTTTAAGTATAAGACTGGATATATATAAAAAAATCCTGATAATGCAAGTGAAGAAGAAAATAGAATAAGAAGAGAAAAATTTAAAAAAAGTTTTTTTCAAATAAAGTATTGCATCTAAAAGATAGTGTTCTGTATTTAAAGAATAGGAAAGAGAAAAAAATGCAGTACAGGATAAAAAAATTATTCTGAAGAGGATATTTCAGAATATGATTTAAAAAAATAAAAAAATAGTTTTTTTCAGTTTTAAAGAAAATATTGTTAAATGAAGATATAAATTCTGAAGAATTAGAAATATTTAGAAAAGATGTTGAGGCAAAATTGAATAAGATAAATTCTTTAAAAATATTCATTTGAAGAAAAATAAGGCTAATTATCAGAAAAATTAATGAAAAATAATGTTGAAAAAAGTTGGAGGGAAGAGCAAAAAGAAATATTATTTATGATTATTATAGAGAATCAGCAAAGCGTAATGATTATATAAATAATGTACAGGAAGCATTTGATAAATTGTATAAAAAGAAGATATTGAGACGTTATTTTTTTAATAGAAAATTCAAAAAAACATGAAAAAATATAAAAATAAGAGAATGCTATCACAAAAATAATTGGAAGAAAAAAATGATAAAGAAAATTTTTGCTAAAATTATTTACGAAGAAATACAAAATGTAAATAATATAAAAGAATTAATTGAAAAAAAGTTCCGGATATGAGTGAATTAAAAAAATCACAAGTGTTTTATAAATATTATTTGGATAAAGAAGAACTTAATGATAAAAATATAAAATATGCTTTTTGTCATTTTTGTGGAAATTGAAATGAGTAAACTTCTGAAAAAAATTATGTGTATAAAAAAACCGAGTAATATAAGTAATGATAAAAGTGAAAAGAATATTTGAATATCAAAAGTTTGAAAAAAATTAATTGAAAAATAAATTACTAAATAAATTGGATACTTATGTAAGAAATTGCGGGAAATATAATTATTATTTACAAGATGGAGAAATTGCAACAAGTGATTTTATTGCTAGGAATAGACAAAATGAAGCATTTTTACGAAATATAATTGAGTTTCTTCGGTCGCATATTTTTTTCATTGAGAAATATTCTTGAAACTGAAAATGAGAATGATATTACAGGTAGAATGAGAGGAAAGACTGTAAAAAAATAATAAGGGCGAAGAAAAAAATATGTTTCTGGAGAAGTTGATAAAATATACAATGAAAAACAAGCAAAATGAAGTAAAAGAAAATTTAAAAATGTTCTATAGTTATGATTTTAATATGGATAATAAAAATGAGATAGAAGATTTTTTTTTGCAAATATTGATGAAGCTATTAGCAGTATTAGACATGGGATTGTGCATTTTAATTTGGAATTAGAAGGAAAGATATATTTGCATTTAAAAAAATATAGTTCCTTCTGAAATTTCAAAAAAATGTTTCAAAATGAAATAAATGAGAAAAAAATTGAAATTGAAGATATTTAGGCAGTTGAATAGTGCGAATGTATTTAGGTATTTGGAAAAAAATATAAAATATTAAATTATTTAAAGAGAACACGATTTGAGTTTGTTAATAAAAAAATATTCCATTTGTTCCGTCATTTACAAAATTGTACAGCAGGATAGATGATTTAAAAAAATAGTCTAGGTATTTATTGGAAAAACTCCGAAAAACAAATGATGATAATAAAACTAAAGAAATTATAGATGCTCAGATATATCTTTTGAAAAAAATATTTATTATGGAGAATTTTTTTAAATTATTTTATGAGCAATAACGGGAATTTTTGAGATAAGCAGAGAAATAATTGAATTAAATAAAAATGATAAAAGAAATTTAAAAAAACTGGATTTTATAAACTACAAAAAAATTTGAAGATATTCAAGAAAAAAACTCCTAAAAGAATATCTTGCAAATATACAAAGTCTTTATATGATTAATGCTGGAAATCAGGATGAAGAGGAAAAAGATACATATATTGACTTTATACAAAAAAATATTTTTTTAAAAGGATTTATGACTTACTTGGCAAAACAACGGAAGATTAAGCCTTATGTATATTGGAAAGCGATGAACAAATAAATACTTCTTTAGCAGAAAAAAGCAAGAATTTGATAAATTCTTGAAAAAAATATGAACAAAAATAATAATATTGAAATTCCACATGAAATAAATGAATTTTTAAGAGAGATAAAATTAGGAAAGATATTAAAAATACACTGAAAGATTTGAATATGTTTTATCTAATTTTAAAATTGCTTAATCATAAAGAATTGACTAATTTGAAGGGAAGTCTTGAAAAATATCAGAGTGCAAATAAAGAAGAAACTTTTTCAGATGAACTTGAACTTATAAATCTTTTTAAATTTAGACAATAATAGAGTAACAGAAGATTTTGAATTAGAAGCGAATGAAATTGGAAAAATTTTTTTAGATTTTAATGGAAATAAAATAAAAGATAGGAAAGAATTGAAGAAATTTGACACAAAGAAAAATATATTTTGATGGAGAAAAATATTATAAAGCATAGAGCTTTTTATAATATAAAAAAATATGGGATGTTAAATTTACTTGAAAAAAATAGCTGATAAAGCGAAGTATAAAAATAAGTTTAAAAGAATTGAAAGAATACAGCAATAAAAAAATGAAATAGAAAAAAATTATACAATGCAGCAAAAATTTACATAGAAAAATATGCAAGACCTAAAAAAAGATGAAAAAATTTAATGATGAAGATTATAAAGAATATGAAAAAGCAATTGAAATATACAAAAATATACTCATTTGAAAAAAATAAAGTGGAATTTAATGAATTAAACTTGTTGCAAGGCTTGTTATTAAAAATACTCCACAGACTTGTGGGATATACTTCGATCTGGGAAAGGGACTTAAGATTTAGATTGAAAGGTGAATTTCCTGAAAAATCAGTATATAGAAGAAATATTTAATTTTGATAATAGTAAAAAATGTAAAAATATAAAAAGCGGGCAAATTGTTGAAAAAAATATAAATTTTTATAAAGAATTATACAAAGATAATGTAGAAAAAAAGAAGCATCTATTCTGATAAAAAAAGTAAAAAAATTAAAACAAGAGAAAAAAAGATTTGTATATACGAAACTATATTGCACATTTTAACTATATTCCGCATGCTGAAATTTCACTTTTAGAAGTGCTGGAAAAATTTAAGAAAAACTACTTTCTTATGATAGAAAAACTTAAAAAATGCAGTTATGAAATCAGTAGTGGATATATTGAAAGGAATATGGTTTTGTAGCAACATTTAAAATAGGAGCAGATAAGAAAAATAGGAATTCAGACTTTAGAGTCGGAAAAAAATTGTACATTTGAAAAAAATTTAAAAAAAGAAAAAAATTAATGACTGATAGAAATTCAGAAGAATTGTGTAAACTTGTGAAAGTTATGTTTGAGTATAAAATGGAAGAAAAAAATCTGAAAAACTAAAAAAATATAAAGTCAGATCTAGAAATAAGTATCGAGAAAAAAATCAGAAAAGAAGCAAAAAAATTTTTGGAATAATAGTTTTGCATTATGAAAAAAATATGATAAAAATAAATTAACGGGGTAATCTAAATCGCTAGAGTGTGTCTGAAACTATTAAAAATACATTTAATTTTTTTCAGGCACACTCTAAATAAAACAAGTAAATAAAATATAAAATATTATCCCATAATTCGATGGGATTTAGAGTACCCCAAAAATGAAGGGGACTAAAACCATAATAGATCATCTCCTTTATCTTTTTATAATGATTTAGAGTACCCCAAAAAAATGAAAGGGGACTAAAACATATTAATCTTAGGGATACCCTATCTCATATTGATTTAGAGTACTTTTCTAGAAATGATATGTAGATGATGATGTTTTAGATAGGTTAAAAGATGTATTAGAGTATATAGTAAATAAAATTATTAGATATTTTTTTAAAGAATTGGTTTTTAGAAGTTTTTAAGAAGATTAGTGTCAAAAAATCATTTAGATAGTATTTTTAAGAATAGGAAAAAAATCACGGTAAATTTCTATATTAAAAATAGAAATATGTTATCGTGATTTTGTTATTCAAAAATTAAAATTGCTAAGTTAATATTTAGAGATAACTTTTTGTATACTTTTTTTACAATTTTTTTAGAAAAAAATGTTATAATAGTAAAAATTTATAAAAAAATCTTCAGTTTAAGGAGAAAGATACTATGAAAAATTAGTTATAAAGAGATTGGATCTAATTTAAAAAGAAATATTATTTGAAGAATTTAGGAAAAAAATGAAAATACGCTTTTTTTGTATTTGAAAAATTCAGCTTCATTTTTTTGAGATTAAAAGAAACTTTTTTTACGAGATGAGAAAATGCAGCAGGAATTAGGGATTTTTTTCAGAATTTTAAGATGATGAACAGTTATGATTTTTTTATGAAAAATCTTTTATTACAGACAAAATTGTGATAAAAGAAGAAAAACAGGTTGTATTATTTTTATAATGCATTGACACAAAAAGCTAAAAAAAGAAAGATGAAGATTAAGAATTATTATGATGTTATTGATATTGCCTATAATTATTATAATTTATTTGCAGAACTTCAGGAATATAAGATTGATTTGGAAAAAGGTGGAGCTGGAGAAATGGCAGGTTAAAACTTTTAAAAACTTTACTTGAAATTGATAATGAAATTAAAAAAATTGTACAGCTAAAAAGGACTAATTTTGCCATATATGCTTAGAAATGTAGAAAATATTTCGGATAGTTTTTTTAAAAAAATTTAATAAAATTTGTTTTGTAAATAAAGTTAAAATTACACCTTTTGAAAAAAAGAAATAATTAAAAAAATATTGAAAAGCAGAGGAATTATAGTAAAAAAATATTCTGCAGCTTAGTAAAAATGATTTTAATGAAGAAAAAAATTAAAAAAATAAATGACAGTTTTTTTCAATTCCTAATAAAAAGTGAATCTTTGGAAAAAAATTTGAAACAAATATTGAAATTTTTGAATATGAAAAATAAATTTTCACAGCTTTTGGGAATGATAAAAAAACTGAATGACAGTGAAAAATGAAGAAAAAAATTGAAAAATATAGCAAATTTTAAAAATTTATGATTTGCAGAATAACGGAGAAGATGGGAAAAAGGATTATCAGCTTTTAAAACAAGAAAAAAATTTCTTCTAATCTGGAAATTACTATGCAAAAAAACAAAGATTTACAAAAATATTGGAACTAATCTGTAATATTTTGGAAAAATGTAAAAAGTTATTGGAAAAAAATTCTGAAAGTGATGAAGTAGAAAATGAAGATTTTGAATCTAGAATTGAAACTGAAAAAAATTATAAAATAGAAAATGAGAAAACAGAAAAATTTAGAAAACTATGAATTTGAAAAAGGAAAAATAAAAAAAGAATGTAACCAATCTTTAAAAAAATTAGAATGAAAGATTTGTATGATGCTTTTTAAATCTAATGATTTTTTTAAAAATCTTTTAAGTTAAAAAAATCTTATAATTTTTTTTGTGGAAATTGCTAGAGAGGGATATAAATATATTTCTAAAAATGAAATTTTTTTAGAATTTTTGAAAAATCAAAATGAAAGATATTATAAAAATTGGACAGATATTGATATTGAAGGAATTATTAATTTAATTGATGAAATTGAAAAGGATTTTTGAATATCAGATGCTTAAAGAATATAGAAGCTATCTTGAGGAAATTTTTTTGATAGAAGCGGTGAGCTGGATAAAAATATTCGAGATAAGTATTTTTGAAGCTTTATCGGAAATGGTAGTGCTGGAAGATTTTTTTCATTTGATAATTTATGGAGTGGTTTTTTTAGTGAAAATGTAATTTCAGCAAGTTTATTGAAACTATTTTTGAAATATTTAGATAAAAAAAGCGATTAGTTTAAATCTTGAAAAAAAGTGACGAGCAGGATAGTGAAAATATTGCAAAATATTCAATTAATTCATTTTCAGCAATTTCAGAGATTCAAAAGGAAAAACCTTATCCTTCTCAATATTCAAGATACATTTCCAAAAAGTAAATGTAAACAATTATTTATTTACAAAAAAATTCAACGTGCAAAAAAATAGGGCTTCCTATAAGTGATGATGAAAAAGCGAATTGAGATTTTTAAATTTTATCAAAAATATTCTAGGAGCAAAAAAATGTTTATTTATCTTATGTAAAAAAATCAAGATGAAAAATATAGATTCGGCTGGAGTTATTGAGGAAATTAAACTAAAAATACAGTATAAAAGCACAAAAAAATAAAAATAAATGAGAATGACGAACTGGATTTTATAAAAAAACTATTTTTTTGGAAAAATATAGAAAAAAACATGGAAACCACGAGAAATTGGAAAATTTATTCCATCTAAGCTGGAAAAAAATTTAGATAAAATTAAATCAAAAAAATTGAGTCTTGGATATTATGATTTTGAAAAGATGGAAACCTTTGAGTATGGGTATTATTTAGATAAAAATGATTGGTGAAACTGAGATTGAAAAAAATTGAAGAAAAAAATTAGAGGATAAATTGTTTGGAACTATTATTCATTTAATTTATGAAAAAAATTGTTTCTAAAAAAATAAGGAAAAATATTGAGAAAAAGAAACTTTTGATAAAAAAAGTAACGAAGATGAAAAAAATTTTTAAAAAAAGGAAATTAAGGATGTTTTAAAAAGATGTTCTAAATTCATATAAATATAAAAATTTCTGAAGATTATTTGGAATTTTATAAAAAAATCTCATTTAAAGAAATTGTAAAATCAGTAGAAAAAAATATTGAAAAAAATGATGAAAAAGAATTGAAAATGAAGATGAAATAAAAAATTTATTCGGAAGAAAAAAATAAAACTTAAATCAGAAAAAGAAACTTTATGAAAAATATTTTTATAAATGGAGTAATTGATTTGCACTTAAAAATTGAAAGAAAAAGAAATTTTGTATGACTATAAATCTGGTGTCCTAAAAAAATAAAAAAAGGAGAAGAAAAGAAAGAAAAAAAGTTGACAATGCTTTTAAACAATTAGATTACTACTCTATTATGCTTTTCTGAAAGAAATAGTCAGGAAATAGAAAAAAATTTGTAGTGGATGTATGGAATGGCGATATAATGGATGATAAAAGAAAAGAAGAAGAAGAATTTCTGAATGAAGATGATATTCTCAAAGTTGTCAAAAAAATATTATGAAACTGATTATTATGATATTGGTGATGTAAAAAGATGTGCAAAACTACACCTATCAAACTTATAAAAAAATATGCAGAAGGGAGGATGAATTAAATGATGAAAATAAATAATATAAATGAAAAACAAAAATAAAAATTATTTTTGAAAGCAAGTGCAGGAACTGGGAAGACTTATAGATTATCACTAGAATATATTGCAAACTTGATAAAAGGTGTAAATTATAAAAATATAGTTGTAATGACTTTTTACTAAAAAAAGGCAACTGCGGAAATTAAAGAGAATTTATGATTTTCTTTATCAAATTGCATTTGAAAAAAATATAACTGGAAAAGAGCTGGAAAAATAGCCTAAAAAGAACTTTATGGATTCTCCGATGATGAAATCTTAAAAAAATAACTTACAAAAATATGTATTTTGAAATGATCAAAAATAAGGATGAAATCAGAATTTACACAATTGACGGATTTACAAACAGAATTTTTTTAAAAAAATACGATCGCTCCATATTTTTGGTGTTTATAGCTATGAAACAATTGACGAAGAAGAAGATGAATTTTACAATGATATTTTTGATTAAAAATAATTGGAAATAATAACTATTTTGAAAAAAATTTAAGTTTATGATAGATGAAGAAAAAGACAGGAAAAAAATATCTCGACTTATGTAAAAGTTGTAAAATCGCTACTGAATTTGCAGGAAAAAAATTTTTTTGCTAGCTGGCAATAATTACAAAGAAGCAAATCTAGCTTTGAAAAATAGTAAATCAAGTACAGATTTTTGTAAATATTTTTTTGAAAAATATTCTTAAAAAAATACGAAAAAAATTGCTGAAATAAAAAAAGAGAAAACGTTACTGAAATATTAAATGTAAAATTTACTGATATTTTTTTAAAAAAATTTGAAGAACTAAATCAAAATAATCCCTGATACTTCTACTGTGCAAGATAAAAAAATAGAATTAATATTGGAAAAAAATCAGATGATATTTTTTTGGTACAGGAAATATTTGGAACGGGAAAAAAACTGGTGGAAAAAGAAGCCAAAGAACTGCTGGATACAATGAAAAAAAGATCAGGAACTTTTGCACAAATCAATCTCAAATTATATTTTTTTATGAGAAAAATATTACTGAATGACAGGAAAAATAAAAGAATTTGCAAAAAAATTATATTTGACATTGCAGAACAAACAAAATTAAGTACAAAAAAAGATTTACTCACACAGATATTTCTACATATACGTATAAGTTTATTTTTGACAAGGAACTAGGATTTGTAAAAACTGACAATAAAAAAATAACAACACAGTTACAGGAGATTTTTTGGAACTTATTGGTGGACAAATTGATACAATTATGATTGATGAGTTTCAGGATACAAGTATTTTGCAATGGAAAATTTTACAATTACTTCTTTCAAGTGCCAAAAAAATATTATTTGCGTTGGTGATGAGAAACAAAAGTATTTACAATTGGCGTGGTGGAGAAAAAGGAACTTTTTGAAAATTTGGAAAAATCTGATCGGTGGAAATGTTCAGAATTTGGAAAAATCCTATCGAAGCTACAAGCAAATTATTGAAAATGTAAATAAAATTTTTAATAATTATAATGAAAACTGGAAATATACAAATTCGTTGTATCGTGATGATGAGGACTATCAGAGAGGATATTTTGGATATTATTTTCAAAAAAAGAAAAATCTAAATATAAGAAAGAGGAAGAAAAACCTGAAAAAGCATACGAAGAAATGATACGAAACTTAAAAAGAAGGGAAAATTCAGAATCTTGGGAAAAAGCTGTATAATTTGTCGTGGAAATAATGAGCTTGCGGAAATTACAGCAAGGCTGAATGAAGAAAAAAATTCCATTTACGCTTGAGAGCAATTCTTCGATTTTGGACTACAAAGCTGTTAAACCGCTATATAAGCTAATAAAATTTTTTTGTCTATCATAATTTTGTTTATTTATTGGAATTTATGCGAAGTGATTTAATTGGGTGCCTGAATAATCACGTAAAAATATTTGGTAGAAAAATAAATATTTAATTGAAAAAAATATTACAAAAAAATATTAATTTATCGAATAAAAAAATCTGAAAAAAATAAAAAAATAGTTTTGAATATTTTGTAGAAAAACTTGGAAAAATTTGGAAGAAAAAAAGGAAATTTGATGGAATATAAAAACATTGATTTTATGGAAAGAAATGGGCTTTCATTTTCTAAAAATTTTGGAAAAAAATAAAAAGAACTTTACAAACTTTCGGTTAATTTAAACAACAAATATTCAAATGAGAATTTTTTTCAAAAAAATTATTCAAAATTTTGATGTGACAAGTTTCTATTCGACAAATAGCGATATAAAAAAATATTTTTTTCAATTTTTTTCAATATTTTTAAAAAGAATTTGATAATTTGTACGAATTTATCGTGCATGTTGAAGATGAAAGGGATAATTTGCGTCAAATAAGCAGTTCTGATGAGAACACCATAAATTTAATGACAATTCATAAGTCCAAAGGATTGGAATTTGATACAATAATTTATTATAGAAAAAGGAAAAAAACAGGTGGAAATAATTTTAAAACTTTTTGAAACATATTTTAATTATGATGAAACTTTTTTTCCAATGTAACCAATTTCCTGATAATTTTTTTCAAAAATATTCTAAAAAATGTAAAAAGAACTAAAAAGAATATAAAATGATTGCTGAAAAAAATTCTCAAAAAGGAAAAAAATGGAAGAAATAAATGCTGATTATGTTGCTTTTGACACGTGCGAAAAAAATCTCCTTTTTATATTGTGAAGCAGTTATCAAAAAAATTGACTCCAACTAAGAAAAAAATCCTAAAGAATATGAATTTTCAGATACTTTTATAAATAAATTAATTGAAGTTTATAATGGTAACGAAAAAGAATATCATAATGGGAAAAATTATTGAAACAATTAAAAATAAAAAAATGAAAAATATAAAAAAACTCTGAAAAAAATTTAAAATAAACAATAAAATTTTTGGAAACTTATTTTTCAAAAGATAAATTTCAAATAAAAAAATCAAGTATAACTTTTAGAAAAAAGAATTTAAACGAAAAAAAGGTCTTGCAATGCACTATTATTTTGAGCATATTTTAAATGATTTGGAAAAATGAGAAAAAGATAGCAAAATCTGCACTTTTGAGCCGATATGGGAATATGCTGGGGAAAAATTGTGGAAGAACTGATTGTCAGAATGGATAAATTTATTGAAAAAAATATCAATATTTATGATAAGAAATATAAAGTTTATAATGAATTTGAAGTTTATGATTCTGAAGGGAAGAAGCATATTATTGACAGAATAAATATTGATGAGAATAACAGGAAAAATCTATATTTATGATTATAAGACTGGATTTGAGCCTGAAACGAAAAAAAGAATATCAGGAGCAAATTGAGGAATATAAGAATATTTTAAGGGGAAAAGTTTCAGAGGATTATGAAATCGAAGTAAAATTGCTGGAAGTTTAAGAATAAATTATTAAGAGTATTTGATGAACTAAATTAGCAAGGAGTTTTGATCCCGTGTTTCAAAAACATTTATTTTAAGTTTTTTTCAAAAAAATGGCTTTTTTTCTATTTCAAAAAAATAAGATTAATAGGTTATAATAATATAAAATGATTAAAATTTAGGAGGAAAAAATATGTCAATATTAGTTTTTGGACACAAAAATCCAGATACAGATACAATTTGTTCGGCAATTGCTTATGCGGAACTAAAAAATAAATTGGGAAAAGATGTAAAGGCTGTAAGACTTGGAGAAGTTAATGAAGAAACTAAGTATGCCTTGAACTATTTTAAAGTTGAAAAGCCTGAATTGGTGGAAAATGTGGCTGGAAAGGAAATTATTTTAGTAGATCATAATGAAAGAACTCAAACTGCTGATGGATTTGAAGAAGCAAAAGTTTTGGAATTGATTGATCATCACAGAATTTCAAATTTCAATGTAGATGAGCCATTGTATGCAAGAGTAGAGCCTGTTGGATGTACTGCGACTATTATTTTAAAATTATTTAAGGAAAATGGTCTTGCACCAAGTAAAGAAACTGCTGGACTTATGTTAAGCGCAATTATTTCAGATACATTATTGTTTAAATCTCCAACTTGTACACAATGTGACGCAAAGGCTGGAAAGGAATTGGCTGAAATTGCTGGAGTAGATTTGAAGGAATATGGACTTGAAATGTTAAAGGCTGGAACTGCGCTTGGAGATAAATCTGAAGCAGAACTTCTTAATATGGACATGAAAATATTTGAAATTGATGGTGAAAAAATTGGTGTAGCACAAGTCAATACTGTAAACGAAGTGGAAGTTTTAGAAAGAAAAAGAAAAATTATTGGATGAAATTGATAATATTATTTGCAAAAGAAGGGCTAAAATTTCTTTATGCTTGCAATTACAAATATTTTTAACAAATGATTCTACAGCATTAGTTTCTGGAAATGGAAATGATGTTATTGAAAAAGCATTTGGAGAAAAAGTTGACAGTAATTTAGTAACTTTGAAGGGTGTAGTTTCAAGAAAGAAACAAATTATTCCGCCATTGACAAAAAGCAATTCAAGGATAATATTACAAAAAAATAAAAAAATAAGGATTTTAAAAATGGCAATAATAAAAATTTAAAAAAAGGGAAGAGCTGAAAAATTTTATTTGCGGTAAAACTGCCTATGATAATTTCTGAGCTTTATAAACAGTCTAGAAATAAAAGGGAAGGAATGAAATAATAAGAAATGCCTTTAATATGAAAAATAGAGTAATTAACACATTGGAGCTGATTGACGGATTTGGAAACCAGTTTTCCGTCCTTGTCATTTACGATAATATTATGGAGGAAAAAGGAGCTTTTAAAAATATAATCTGGATGTTGAGGAAATTAACTTTAGAATTTTTGGAATTTGACTTTAATAATAAAATTGAAGTTGAAGAAACTATAAAATATATAAAAAGGACATATTAGCTTTTCTGATAATTATATGAATTTTTGAAAATACTTTTGTGGCAAGGGGAGTTCCCTTGTTATGAAATAAATAAGATTTCTATTACAAATATAAAATAGATAATTGAAATGTCAGTGTAATTTAAAAAGAAAAAAAGTGAGGAAAAACAATGAAGAAAAATAGCAATATTGGTTAGTATTTTAATGATTTTGATAGTCAGTACTATAAGTGCTAAAGAAAATAAGAGTAAACAAGTGAAAAAAGATAAAGAGTTTGAAAAAATAATGAAAGATTTTCAAATGGAAGCTGTGATGAAAACTACACAAGGAAATATTACCTTTTTTTTATATCCTGAAGCAGCTCCAAAAAATGTTGCGAATTTTGTATTTTTGGCAAAAAATGATTTTTATAATGGATTACCTTTTTTTAGAGTTGTTCCAAATGGACTTATTCAAGGAGGAGATCCTGTCGGAGATGGAACTGGTACAACGGGATATGTTGTTCCAGATGAATTTAAAAAATGGCTAACTTTTGATGTGGAAGGAATGTTGGCAATGTCAAATTCAGGTCCAAATACCAACAGTAGTCAATTTTTTATTACCATGAGACCAATAAAAGAACTAAATGGAAAGCATACAATTATCGGTGGAACAAAAAATCGTGATGATTTGAGGCTATTAAGAACATTAAGAGAGAATGATAAAATATTAAGTATTGATATTAAAGGGAAAAAAAGTTGATAAATTTTTTTAGATTACTTTCCCTAATGAAGTTAAAGAATGGGAAACTAAATTAAAAAAACCAGTAAATTAGTAAACTATGTAAGATTCTCACTAGAAAAATAAATAAAATATATTTTCTATTTTTTTCAAAATGGATTTTAGTATATTTGATTTTTAGTAATTTGATATTAAGAAATCTTTCAGAATATAATTAAAAAAATTCTTGATATATTTAGAAAAAAATGTTAGAATTTTAGCGTTAAAACTATAAATTAAATTAATGAAAGGAGATAAAAATGAATGGATTAAGAAAAATTATTAAAAAAAGTGAAAAGTTAAGTTTATCTCAATATTTTGAGGAAGCGTATAAACTTTTTAATGAAATGATTAGAGATGATAATAAAGATATAATGATTATTATGTTTTTATCATTGATTTCAGTGCTATTAAGAAATATCATTGGAACTTTGGTATCATTTGCTATGTTGATTAGAATATGGTTTTTTTATAGAAAAGTTATTTTTAAAATTGAAGGGAAAAGATATGAAACAGGTGATGCAACTGTAAAATCATTTGTGTTGCTTGGAATTAGTTTGTTGGCAGGACTTTTGGTAGGCCTTCTTATGCTTCCGTATATAAGTGGAATAATAGGGATGACATTGTATGGCGGAGGAGGAATTGGAATTTTAGCAGCCATAATCATTCCAATTATTATTCTTATAGTGGTCTTTATTGTTGTGCTGCTATTTATATTATATTTTATACCTGCATACATGTCTAGAAATGGAAGTATTGAGTGAAACATTTAAATATAATCTTTTCCTTTGTAAAAAATGATAGAATGAGAATGTTTTTACCTGTAATTATCTTGCTTGTTTCAGGATTTGTATTAGGAGTTGTATTTGGATTTTTTTGGAACTGTAGGAACTATTATAGGAGCGCTTATAAGTTCGGCTGTCAATTTGTTTCAAGTAATAATAGTTTCAATAATTTATTTAAATGTAGAATATAATACTGAAATTCCTGAAGAGTTTTCTTTTGCAAAAAGAAAAATTATAAAAAAATAAAGCGAATAAAGCTGCAGATGAAAAGTAAAAAAATAGAAAAATAAAAACTTTAGCAGAAGAAAAAAAGATGATGAAAATAATTAATAAAAAAATATTTAATTTTATAAAAAAACTGTTTTGGCTATGTAACGATGGCTTTGAAACAGTTTTTTTCTTTAAATGCTATTTTTTTAGTATTGCTACATTTTTTTACTCTGTCTTCAAAGACAAAAAAATTTGAAACATTTGGTCACTTATGATATAATAAAAAACAATAATTAAGTATGTCAAATACGGATGATTTTGAACTGGAACAGTAAGGAAATTGAGAATGTCTAGAAAAAAATAAAAAGGGGCTTAAAAAAAGTTGTGATTTAATTGGGGACAGGTTCAAAACATAGAGGTGTGATATAATTTTAGTGATTGATAAGGTATTATATAATAAAAAAATAAAAGGTTGAAGAAATGAAAAGGATGAAGAAATATAAAGTATTGTTTATTTTGCTGTTTTATATCATACTTTGTGGTAAGCTGAATGCTGCTGAGGAAGTAATAGATTTGGAAACAGAAAAGTCTAAAATAAATCTGGAAACAGAAGAAATAGAAACAGAAGGTAACGTTACTGTAAAAATATGGAGATTTCAAAATAAATGTTGATAAGTTAAAAAAAATTGCTAAAAAAATATTCTTTCAGGTTCTGGAAACGTTGAATTTTCTCAAGGTTCTCAAATTATAAAGGCTGATAACTTTATTTTTTTGATATGGATACAAAATTAGCAAAAAAATATTTAATTCAGAAAGTTATGATGCTAATTTGAAAATTACGTTATGGTGGTGAAGAAGCGCTAAGTTTGGGAAATGAATCAATTTTTTTATAAAAAAATGGATGGTTTACTACAAGTCCTTATGAAAAATCCAAGTTATAAAATAAGTGCAGACGAGCTAGAAATTTATCCAAATAAAAAAAGTTGTTGCAAGAAATATTAGACTTTTGGCAGGTGGAAAAAAACCTGGTTTAAATTTCCGTATTATGTGACTTCGTTAAAACCATCAACGCAAAGGGCTACGTTGTTTCCTTATGTTGGGATGGATAGTGATAGAGGACTTTTTGGAATTATGGGATTTGACTATGATTTGAGTCCGCTTGCACAAGGATTTGTTGATTTTTGAATTAAGTACGAAGCAAAAAAATTAGCTTTAAAAAGTTTCAAATGACTATTCCTTTTGGGGAAATAATTCTGGAAATATATTTGTAAATAGGGTTGTAATTCCAATCGGAAATGATAAGAAGGAATGGGATTTTCAAAATGGAATCATAAAGTTATAAATGTACCCAAAAAAAGCTAAAGAAGATAGAAAAATTTTATGATGCAGGTTATGGAATTTGGAACTTAAATTATCAAAATATTACAACTAATTTAATGTATGCAGTTGATGGTACAAAATTAAAGGATGATTATACTGCATTTGTAGATAGGTATGGACATATTGGATTTTGGGATATGAACATCAATCAGGAACTTGGTCAAAATGGAGAATTGAATATTAAAATATTATTGGACACAAGATAAGAAGGCATTAAAGGCATTAACAGATATAAATGACAAAATTATGGAAGATGATGATCTTGATCCACGAAGAACTGATGTTGATTTGTATAAGAGTATAAAATATACAAATGGAAATAAAGATGCAGAAATAACAGTGGATAATGAGGATTTTAGTGACATTAATCCTGGATATGTTGGAGATTTAAATTCATATAGAAGAAAAAGAAATTATGGAATTAATTTTAGAGGTCCAAAAATAAAATTTGATTATCTTAATTCAGATAAGGATGAATATGGTGAACTTTTGGGAATGCGTGACCGCGGTGATGACAAAACTATTCATTGGGTTCAAAATGTTGCTTATGATAAAAGAAATGAATGGGGATTGACATTTGGAAATTACTATCCATTTAGAAGAGATGATTTTTTTGGATACCAACCTCGTACTGGATATCAAAACTTTACAAATACTCTTTATTTTGGGGCACAAGTAAAACAGGTTGATATAAGAAAAAAAGAATATGAATACGACTATACACGTGATAATGAAAATTATAATTCATTATTTTTAAATCCTGCAACGATTGATGAAAGCCGTATTTATAAAGTATATCAAGATAGTGAAATAATACGACGTCCTAAGAAAATTATTTATGAAAAAAATATAGGTCACAAAAAAATTTAATATGGGTAATGAAAGAATTGATATTCCATTAAGGGATCTGTTTGTTGGATATAACTTAGCATTTGAAAAATCGTGATTATAGTAGTTTACCTGTACCTGAATTTAGAAATGGACGTAAAGTAGAAGATCTAGATTCAAAAACAGGATACAAAGTGGCAAGAGACGCAAGTGGAAATACTATAAAAACAAAGTCCATCAATGAGAATTTTTATATTAGATACAAGACTTTTTACAACAATTTTTGACAATACATCTAGAAATAATAATAAATACGATATAAAAAGTTACAAATGATGCAACAATTAATTTTCAACGTATAGTTGCTAGAAGTGCAAATTATGGGAAATATGACATTGTAGAAGTTCCAACAAATGCACTTGGACTTAATAATGATTTTAATTATCATATAGGGAATGTAACATTTAATTATAATTTGACAATGAGGGACGACAGGCATTTTAAAGATAATTGGTTAAAAAAATAGATATGTTAGAAATTATTTAAAGGCTGATATTGCAAATAAGAGATTTGTAAGTATTGATTTTGAAAAATAATGATGAATATGAATTTAAGCATTTTAAATCAGAAAGAAACTTTTAATAGAGAAGTTCAATATGGATATATATCAGATGCTGGAGATAATTTTTTTATATAGATTTTCTGATAGAAATAAAGAGTTATTTCCTATAATACTAGTCTTGGATGGAATCAGAGAGTATATAAGGAATCTTTAAAGGAAAGAAGTTTTGGAGTAAATTTTTAATGAATGGGGATTTGAATATACAAATACATTAAATAAAGCAAATGATATTTATGGAAATGTTGCAACATTTGGATATCCAGCATTAAAATTAAAGACAAATTACCATAAATTGGGATTTGTTTATGATACTTCAAAAATGAAAGATAAAAAAATTTGAATCAGACCATTATTTTAGAGTAAATATTGGGTTTGGTAAAAAAATATAGGGATTTGAACAATACTCCGACTATTACCTCAGATGATAGATATATACGTGGAAATGACTATACTACAATTGGATTTTTGTATAAATATGAAAAATAATGCTAAAGCCTAGATATGCTGCTGATATGAACAAAAAAATGAGAAAGACAGAGAAAATGAAATTATAGTAACAGAAAATCAAATTAAAGATGTAAATATGGTAAAAAAATTCAAATACACAGGAATTTTTCCATTAATAATGCCAATAAATCTACAATAAATAATATTTTTAGTAAATAGTGATAATAGACTATTTTTTTAAGTAGTGAAGAAGAGGAAGCATATAAAAGTTATGTGGAGGAGGAAAATTATCGTCAAAATAAATTTAGTTTAAATGATTTTAATTCAAAACTTCAAAAATTTGAGAAGTCATAAAAAAATATTTTCAAATTGGAATGGATATGCAAATAGATGGATCTGATGCATCTAATCCTAGTGGAATGAGTGGATTTAGTAAAATTAATGATTTAACATTTAAAGTTGAAGCGGGATATTTGGAAAAAATGTTTGTGAGATATGCTTTTATAATGGAAAGACCAGATAGAATATATCGAAGAAATCCAACACGTAATAGTACGTTTGACTTTAGAAAACATGAGGTCGAAGGGAAATACATGTTTTCAAGAGATCCTGATAAACCATGGTGGGTTGGAGGAAAAATCCAATATGTACAAAATGGAGCATCAAAATTATCTGATCCTGAAATCTATGAAAGTTCATGGTATGCAAAAAAGATTAATAAGCTGACTTTAGGAATGGCAACATTATCACATAGATTTGAAAATGTTGAATGGGAGGTTGGAGCAGGAATGAAATGGGATAAGCCTAATAATAAAAAGTTAGGATATTATCCAGTAGTTTCATTAAAATTTGGAGTAACTCCATTCCCAGAGAAGAATGTACAGTTTAATTATTCTGGAAAAAGGATTTGAATTTGGAGCTGGGTTATAGATTTAAATATTATATTTATCAAGGGATTTTTAATCCCTTTTTTTATTAAATTCTATTTAAAAAAATATAATTTCTATTTTTTTCAAAGGATTTTAGCATTAACTTCAAAAAAATATTTAATTTTTTTAAAGAAAAAAATTGATATAGATAACAAAAAAATAAAAAAATGCCAGCTACCACTGTTTTAAATGATATTCTGGCACAATCTGAAATTGTATAAATATTAATTTATAAATTTGATTTCAATACGTCTATTTGCTGACCTTCCTTCTTCTGTATCATTTGAAGCAACTGGGTTTTTTTATCTCCATTTCCTTTTTGTTTCAATAATTTTTTTCAGGAGGAAGTCCGAGATCAATTAATTTTTTTCTTCAACACTTTCAGCTCTTCTTAAAGACAATTCTCTGTTATATTCTTTAGTTCCTTTAGAATCAGTGTATCCAGTAATTGAAATTTTTACAATCTTTTAGATTCAATATAATCTTTCAATTTTTTTCAACACAGGATTATATTCATCCTTTATTGTGGCACTATTAAAGTCAAATTTTAGTTTACTTGTATCCAATACAACAACATCAGGATCATTTTCGCTTTTTGACATTTCCAGGTCATCTACATTTGTTCCATCAACTTCAACTGCAGTTGATCTCATTGTATTATCGCGTAAATTTGATGTTGTAATTTTTTTAGCTGTAGTTGGAGCTGAAACTAATAATACAGATAACATTGCCGTTATTTTTAGATTTTTTTCCATATTAAACCTCTCTTCCTTTTTAATTTTTGCAGTATATTAAATTTTAAAAAAATCCGATTTTTTTATAATTTTTAGTAATTAAATAAAAAAAGTATAAACATATTTGAATTATACTTTCCTTTATTTAGTATAACATATTTTTTTTAATTTTCATAGATTTTTTTGATAAAAGTTTTAGAAAAAAAGTAAAAAAAGTAAAAAAATGAATTGCCTTGTTTTTTTGTATAGAATATGATATTCTAGTAATATGATTTTTGAAAGTATAATTAAATTTATTTGAAAATCAAATTGATAAAAAAATTAATACTATAACGTAGTATTAAAAATAGAAGAGGGATGTAAAAAAATATGGAAAAAAATCAAAAAAATAATTAGAGGAACAAGCAAATGTGCAAGATTTTTTTTGTTTGTGATACGACAGAAATCGTGAGGGAAGCAAAAAAATACACGATCTTGATCCGATAGCAACTACGATTTTTTTGGGAAATTGCTGACTGCGACTGCTATGATGGGGAAAAGATCTGAAAAATGAAAAAGGATTTGGTGTCGGTTAGAATTAATGGGGACGGGTCCTTATGGAAATATGCTTGCAACTGGGAATATGAATGGAGAAGTAAAAGGTTATATTGCAAATCCTGAGGAAAAATTTCATCAGATTGTGGATGAAAATGGTAATTTTATAAAGGACGAAACGGGGCAAATAAGATTTATTGGAAATGGAACAATGCAGGTTATAAAGGACTTGGGATTACGTGATCCGTTTTCTGGCGTTACTCAAATAAATGAAGAGGATATTGCTGATATTGTCGCCCATTATTTTCTTTTGTCTGAACAAATAAAATCCGTTGTTGCACTAGGAGTGAAATTGGATGAAAATGGCGAAGTGAAAAGGGCTGGCGGTTATTTAATCCAGTTGCTGCCAGGAGTAGAAGACGGATTTATTGACAAATTAGAAAATAAATTGCTGCAAATTAGAACAATTACTGAACTTTTAGAAGGTGGAATGAGCCTTGAACAGATTGTGGAGCTGCTTTATGAGGATATTTCAGTATTTGAAGATGAAACAGATGTTGATGGTGCCCATAAAAAAGTTTATGTGGAAGATTTTGAAATTTTGGAAAAATCAGATTTGGAATACAAGTGTAACTGTACAAGGGATAAGTTTTACAGGGATTAATTACACTTGGAAAAGATGAAATTAATAAAATTTTGGAAGAAGAAGGAAAAATTGAGACTGAATGTCATTTTTGCAGAAAAAAATATGAGTTTACAAAAGATGATTTTAATTGGGAATTAATTATAAAATAAGAAGGAGATGAAAAAAATGTCAAAAATTAAGAGTAGGTGTAATACGTGGGGGAGTTTCGACTGAAAGAGAAGTGTCGCTAAAAAAACAGGAAGTGAAATTGTAGCAAATTTAAATAGAGATAAATATGAAGTTTTTTTGATATTGTAATTGATACTGAAAAGGAAGTTTATGAAAAAATAAAAGACTTGAATCTAGATTTTGCTTACATTGCTTTACATGGTGTATTTGGAGAAGATGGAAGAATACAAGCAATTTTACAAAGTTTTGGAATTGCTTACAGTGGGACCTGGAGTAATGTCAAGTGCAGTTTGTATGGATAAGGAATTTTCAAAAAGAATTGTTTCTGAATACGGAGTTAGAATTGCAAAATGGAAAAGTGTTCGTGTAGGAGAAACAGTTGATTTTGAAACAGTAAAAAAAGAATTAGGAGATCATCTTATAGTAAAACCAAATAACGGTGGTTCAAGTATTGGAGTAAGTTTTGTAGAAACTGAAGAAGAATTGAAAAAAGGATTAGAACTTGTATTTGGAATGGATAAAGAGGCTTTAATTGAAGAAGTATTGCATGGAGTGGAAATAAGTGTGCCAGTAATTGGTGGAAAAGTTTTCCCAACAATAAGAATCGAAGCTCTTGCTGGAGATTACTTTGACTATGAATCAAAATATGCAAAAGGTGGAGCAAAAGAATACGTGTTTGAATTCCCAGAAAAAGTACAAGCTGAAATTAACAAATTTGCACAAGATAGCTATTATGGATTAAAATGTGAAGGATTTGCAAGAATTGACTTTATGGTAGTAAACGAAGAAACACCATATTTCATGGAAGTAAACACATCACCAGGAATGACAGCTGCAAGTTTATTGCCAAAAAAAGTACAGCTTCAAAAAGGATACAGCTACTCAGAAACATTAGATTTATTAATTGAATCTTCATTAAAAGTGGAAAGATAAACGAAAGTAAATATTCATAAAGCAAGGGGTCTATCCCCTTGTTATCAAATATATCAAAATATGGAGGAAAATATGGAAAGAATAGCAAGTTTTACAGTAGATCATAAAAAATTAAACAGAGGAATTTATGTGTCAAGAATTGACGAAATTAACGGAAATTACATCACAACTTTTGATGTGAGAATGAAGTTGCCAAACAGAGAACCAGTTATAAATATTGCAGAACTTCATACAATGGAACATTTAGGAGCAACATTTTTAAGAAATCATCCAACTTGGAAAGATGAAGTTGTATATTTTGGACCAATGGGTTGCAGAACAGGATTTTATGTAATTTTAAAAGGAAAATTAGAATCAAAAGGACATCATTGACTTAATGAAAGAACTTTACAAATTTATGGCAGAATTTAAAGGCGAAAATCCCAGGAGCAACTGCAATTGAATGTGGAAACTATTTAGATCAAAACTTGGCGATGGCTAATTTTGAATCGAAAAGATTTTTGGAAGAAACTTTGGAGAATTTGACGGAAGCGAATTTGGTTTATCCTAGATAGAAAATATTATGAGCATCTTTAAGAAGTATTTAAAAAAATAAGGTGGTAAAAGGATGGAAGAATTAAATACATTTGAAAAAAACTTTACCAGATAAATTGGATTTTTCTAATTAAATTGAAAGCAATTCGTGAGTTTAGAAAAAAATAGTTTGGAAAAAAATTAGTTTAGCAGTTATTTTTTAGAATTAATGCAGAAAAAAATGGAAAAAGTGCAGAAATAAAAAAAGATTAATGGACTTGAATATGTTTATGAAAATTTAACAAAGATAGAAGAAGTCTCCGACTTCTACAAGTGGGAGATGAATTGCTTTTTTTTGTAAAAAATTGAAAAAAAGGATATGTCTATGATACAATTTTTGTATAAAATATCGAAGAGAAATAATGAAAAATTTCTAAAAGAAATAATTAAAAATAATATTCAAAAATCAAAAAGGAGGTGTAATTTTCATGAAATATAATTTAGCATTCAAATACAGAATTTATCCAAATAAAGAGCAAGAATTATTGATAAATAAGACTTTTTGGATGTGTTCGTTTTGTTTACAATACGATTTTTGTATATTGCGAATAAAATTTATGAAGAAACTGGAAAAAAATAAAATAATTACACCTGCCAGTTTGAAAAAGTGAAAAACCAATTTTTGAAAGAAGTAGACAGTCTGGCACTTTCAAATGCTCAATTGAATGTAAAACGATCGTTTACGAATTTTTTTCAGAAGAGAGCAAAAGTTTCCAAAGTTCAAATCTAAAAAGAATAATGTTAAAAAGTTACACGACAAATTGTGTGAATAATTCAATACGAATTGAGGAAAACAAATATTTGGTTTTGCCAAAATTGAAAAAAAGTAAAATTGAAAATATCATAGAGAAAATACCAAAGGATTATAGAATAAAGTCGGTAACACTGACAAACAGTAATGGAAATTACTATGTTTCTATTTTGACAGAATTTGAAAAAGAAATTCAAAAAAAGTAGCTAGTAATGATAAAGTAATTGGACTTGATTTTTCAATGTCTGAATTATTTGTCAGTTCTGAAAACCAAAGGGCTGATTATCCAAAGATATTTTAGGATGTTGGAGAAAAATTGAAAAAAATTACAAAAATCATTATCAAGAAAAAGTGAAAATTTTCTAAAAATTGGTATAAGCAAAAGAGAAAAATATCAAAATTGCATGAGTATATCAAAAATTGTCGAAGAGATTTTTGCATAAATTATCGAAAAAAATTATCTAAAGAGTATAATGCTGTGGTTGTTGAGGATTTGAATATGAAAGGGATGAGCCAGGCATTAAATTTTTGGGAAAAAGTGTAGGAGATAATGGATGGGGAATGTTTTTGAGGATGCTTGAGTATAAACTGATGTTTTTAGGGAAAAGCAATTTTTGAAGATAGATAAGTGGTTTCATCATCGAAAAACTTGCAGTAAATGTGGAAATGTTAAAGAGGAACTGAAATTATCAGAAAGAAGTTATAAAATGTGAGTGCTGTGGAATTGAAATTGATAGAGATTACAATGCGGCACTGAATATAAGAGGTGTTGGAAAAGAAATGTGAAATATTAGGAAATAAAAACATGGGCAGGGATTGCCCGAAGAGCTTGGTAAATATATTTGGCAGCAAAAGCAGATACTTTCAAGAAGCTCCCATTTAAAAAGCGAGAGTTCACTTTTCTAAATTAAATGAAGTAAAAAGAGCATCTTGTTGAGGAATTGAAACATTATAATTTTTAAGTTTGATTTCAAAAGTGAAAAGGAGAGATTTTTATGAAAAACTAATAATTGTAGTGTAAGTTTAATGGTTACAACTAGCAGTTTTGCTGGTTATACGAGTGATATGATTAATAGAATGGAAATTAAAAGAGAAAAGTGTGGAGAAATCCTTTTGGAGGAAGTAATGCTGAAATGAAAGAAGGACTTTGGTTATTTTGAGGGTGGATAGCGAATGAATAAAGTTTATCAGTTGTTAATGAAGAAATTATCAAAAAGAAATGGATGACAACTTTGATAAATGAAGAAAAATTGTGATAAAAACGGTTTCAGATAATAAGCAAAAGAAATACAAAGAATTTTTGACCTGTAAATGGAGAAAGGAACTTTGTAGGAACTAAAAAGATTTATGGACACGGAATCATTAGTAGAGTCAAATCTAAAGATAGAGCGTTGAATTGTCAAAAAGATATGAAAAATTGAAATAATATGATAGGAATTAAAAATTTTTGTAACAAAGGAAGGATTGAAATGGCAAAAATAATAGACACACATACACACATTTACGATGAGCAATTTGCAGAAGATTTTGATGAAGTTTGTGGAACGGATTGAGGAGCAATTGAAAGTGCTGTTGTTATTGGGTGTGATTTGGAAACTTCGCTTACGAGTGTGGCTCTTGCGAATAAATATCCGTTTATTTATGCAGTGATTGGAGTTCATCCTGTGGATATTAAGAAGTATAATGATGAAGTGGAAAAAGAATTGGAGCAACTGGCTTTGAATGAGGAAAAGGTTGTTGCGATTGGGGAAATCGGACTGGATTATCACTGGATGGAAGATCCGAAAGGATGTTCAGATTGCTGTGTTTAGAAAAGCAGATGGAACTTGCTGAAAGAGTGAAAAAGCCTGTTGTGATTCATACGAGGGAAGCGTTGCAGGATACGATTAATGTTTTGAAGGAATATCCGAATGTTGGTGGGATTTTGCATTGTTATCCAGGATCGCTTGAGGCGGCAAAACCACTTTTAGATAGATATTATATCGGAATTGGTGGGACTTTGACATTCAAGAATAATAAAAAGACGAAAGAACTTGTGAGAGAACTTCCTTTGGAAAAGATTGTCCTAGAAACAGATTGTCCATATTTGACGCCAGTTCCTTTTAGAGGGAAAAGAAATGAGCCGATTTATACAAAATATGTGGCGGAAGAAATTGCTAGAATTAAGGAAATTTCAGTGGAAGAAGTTATAAGAGTAACTACGGAAAATGCGAAGAAAATTTATGGGATGAAATAAAAAGGAGCAATAAGTGAAGAAGATAAGGTTTTTAATAATTCTTGCGAGTATGATTTTGAATGTAAATATATTTGGGGCAAAGCTGATTTATACTGATAAAAAGACAAAAGTGTCTGATTACGATGTAAAAGAAAGTTTAGTAAAATATCAAAAGAATGAGTATAAAAAAGGTAAAACTTATTATGCTATAACTGATAATACGACAGGATATGACAATTGGGAGGAAGAAGTTGGAGGCGTGATGCCAAGAACATATCTTCCTAAAAATTGGAAAAAAATAGGGAAACATCCGTTGAAGGATCAGGAAGGCGAGGATCATACGACACTTGCAACGAAAACTTTTCTTGAAACGACAGGGCTTTGATGCAAGTCAAGTGATAAACTATGGTGCTGAAAATGAATGGAATATGTTAGAAGGAATATTTTCATATAGTACAAGTACACCATATTATTCACAGTATTTATTGACAGATAATGCATGGTATTTTGGAAATGTGATAAATGAAACACTTTTAAATAATTATATGCCAAGACTTGCAACAGCAAATACAGATGATAGAAATTTATTGATAATAGCTTTTCCAAATGCTGAAGAAAAGAAAAATAATTCTGATGCCGAAGTGCTGCTTAATGATGCAACTGCGAAATTTCCCTTGTATAGTGATGAAATAGCAAAGTTATTTAGAAGCCAGCGAATAATGGTTGATGCTGCAAATTGCTTTAATTATGGGAAAAAAGATGTAACTAATTTTGTTTTGCTGAATGAAAGCTATAGAGGTAAGAAAATATCGGATTTTTCAAATAAATGTACAATGTCACAGAAGAATGATGAAGTTGGAGCAGATGCATTGTATGCACGAGGTAATACAATAGTAGCACTTGGAAATATATATAGTAAGGTAAATGACTCAAGTGAATTTGGAACAAGTTTTGCAACCCCTAGAACGGCTGGATATGCGGCAATTATTTTGAATAAATTTAAGGGACTGACTTATCATCAGGTTAAAGAAATTCTTTTGACAACGGCTTATCGTGAAAAAGACAGGCTTGACAATCAGATGGGCTGGGGAATTGTGGATATTAGAAAAGCGCTTAATGGTCCGACAAATTTGAATGCGGGACTGATTGAAGAAAATAAATTCTATACTGGGATGTATGATAAAATTTTTAATAAAAAAAGTAATGACATTTATTTTTGGGCAGAACCTGAAACTGACTGGGATCTGGACTAATGATATAGACAGTGGATTAAGTGACAAGCCAAGCGGAACATCAACTTATATTATGGCTTTGGATAAGGATGACAACAGTATAACAGGAAAAGTGACAATACAAAATTATTTGTCAAGTGAAGAAAACTTTTACAAGGAAACTAGTAAATATGTGCCAGGACTTAGAAAAGCTGGAAAGCATAAACTGACTATAACTGGGGATTTGCTTTATGGCGGAGAAACTCAAGTTTTGGAAGGGACTCTAAAACTTACTGGAAATATACCTGACAGTACAATAGTTGTCTATGAAGGGCGACTACTTGAACTTTGTGGAAATGCAAATAAAGTTGTACTTGCCGGTGGGAAAATTGAAGCATGTCCGAGCGCTAAATATACGCTTGTGAATGAAGATAGGGAAGATATTGAAGTAAATAAGAAAAAAGTGATTGATATTCCAAAACTTTTTTATTTTACTCAAAGCAACAAAATTGAAACTAATAATTTTCAAGACTATGATAAATATAATAAGTTTTTAAATAAGCATTATCATCACATAAAAAAAGCAATTATAATTTTGGGAAAAATGCCTAAAAGATGAATTTTTATGCTGGAAAAACCAAGTTTATGCACATGATTATTCTTATAAATTAACTGGAAAATGGGATTTTACTGATACTTATGAATTTTATAAATATATGAATGAAAAATAAAAATAATAGATTAATAAAATTAATAAATTAATACTATTAAAAAAAGTTTTTATAAAAAAAGGATTTATCATAAATTCTAAATTAACAAGGGGTTTTTTTACCCTTGCCATAAAAATAATTAAATTTCTTCTTTCAATTTTTTTCATCAAAGCCTGACAGCCTTTTGTGACATCAGCAAATGTCTGCTCAAAAATCCCCTGTAAACCAAGGATCGGCAATATCACGGCTTTTCATTCGCATATTCCAAAAGTCTTTTAACTTCTCCTGCTTTTTCTCCCATTTATAAATGAATTAATATCTTTTATATTATTTTTCATCCATTCCAATGATATAATCAGAATCCAAATCTGAGTCTTCGAGAGTCCGAGAGTACATTCCAGCAGTAGAAATTCTTCTTTTTCAATCTTTCACGAGTTCCGTGATGAACAGGATTTCCGTGTTCCCAAGAACTTGTTGCCGCAGAGTCAATTATAATTTTTATCTTGCAAATTCTCATCTGCAACCATTTTTTTAAAGACAGCCTCAGCCATTGGAGAACGGCATATATTTCAAGGCAGACAAATAATACTTTTTTTCATTTTTTTCTCCTTTTTGATTTTTATTTTTTTACTTTTCGTTATTTTTTTCATAAATTAAATTTTTTTTCGTTTTAAAAATTATAAATCTTAAAAAAATAAAAAAATAAGATTAATTGTTGTAGGTTTCACAACGGTTTAACCAGCCTCTAAGCCATCTTTGCTCATTTTTAGCACCAGAATTTTTCACTCTTCTCTCAAGCACAGATTTTGCTGACTGGCTAAATTCTTCAAGTGCCGCTTTTCCAGTTTGAGAACCCTTTCATATTTTCCAAAACTTGCAGAAGTCCCCAGCCTTGTCCATTGTAAGTTTCTGATGGCGAAATTCCCTCACCTTTGAAATTTACATAGTCAATTAATGGATATAAGCCATTTGGCGAGTTTGCAACACGGTAAAATTGCTTTTTGACATTTTCTTTATTTTTTGCAACTTTTAACATTTTTTCCAGCGAATCTTCCAGACGGTTGAAAATAAATTCAATTTGTGTATCCTGCGTGTTGTAAAGAAAATTAATCAGTTCGGTAATTTCTGGATTATTATTTTGTTTTAATTTCAAAAACTCTTCTCGGCTTTTCCAAGGTGCAAATTTATTATCTTTAATAATTTTTGGCAATTCAATATTTTTAGATTTATAAAATTCCACAAGTGGCGGAAAACTTTCTTCAAATTTACCTTTTTCATTCTTTTTATACCAAATAAAATGTCCTATTCCAAGTGATGGAAAATTCTCCGCTATTCCAAACAACCAAGTCATTCTTTTTTTCCCAGCAGCTTCATTTTGAAAAAAATTCTTTTTAGCCACACGGTTAAGTTCTTCTTTTGAAATCGACAATTTTGGTCTTTCACTTAAATTTTGAGAGTTTTTTTATTTTTATCTTCGTTGATATTAATATTTTTTTAGTTATATTTTTTTATTTTGATTTAAGTTATCTGCCTTTTTAACAACTTTTTTTCACATTTTCATTTTTTTGCTTTTTGGCGATTTTTTTTAAAAAAATCCAAAAAGATGTCAAGGAAGCTGATAATGCTCCGAGTAAAATAATTGCTTTTATGATTTCATGACTTTCCTCCTTTTTTTAGTAATTTTATCATATTTTCAAGATTTTATAAAGTAATTGTTTTTTTCTTATTTTTATTCAATTTAAAAAAATGATATAATTTGTTAATTCTTTTTATTTTTTTATGATTGATGAAGAAATTGCAAAATAAAAAAATTATGTGAACAAAAGTAAACAGGAAAGTGGAAATACCTATATTTCTAAAGAAATAAAGAAAGTAACTGTGAAAAATGTGGATTATTTAGACAAATATTTAAACGAATTATAATTATGAAGATTGAATGTGAGAAAAATATTTTTATTTATCTAAATTTAATAAAATTTATTAAATTTTTCAAAAAAATTGAAATTTTTATTTTGAAAAATCGGCACACATTGTGATATAATTAGAGTTGAGAAATGTTATTAATAAATAAATTTATGGAGGTAATTAGAAATGACTAGAATTGAAGATATCTATGCAAGAGAGATACTTGATTCAAGAGGAAACCCAACTGTGGAAGTTGAAGTTTACTTAGAAGGTGGAGCAATGGGAAGAGCATCTGTACCATCAGGAGCATCTACTGGAGTGCACGAAGCAGTTGAATTAAGAGATGGTGACAAATCTAGATATTTAGGACAAGGTGTATTACAAGCAGTAGAAAACGTAAACAAAGTTATCGCTGAACACTTAATCGGATTTGACGCTTTAGACCAAGTAGCTATTGATAAAGCTATGATCGAGTTAGACGGAACACCTAACAAAGGTAAATTAGGAGCTAACGCAATCTTAGGAGTTTCATTAGCAGTAGCTAAAGCAGCAGCTAATCAATTAGGTATACCTTTATACAGATATTTAGGTGGAGTAAATGCTAAAGAATTACCAGTACCTATGATGAACATCTTAAATGGAGGATCTCACGCAGATTCAGCTGTTGACGTTCAAGAATTCATGGTACAACCAGTAGGAGCTAAAACTTACAAAGAAGCTTTAAGAATGGGATCTGAAATTTTCCACCACTTAGGAAAAATCTTAAAAGCAAATGGAGATTCTACTAACGTAGGAAACGAAGGTGGATATGCACCATCTAACATTAACGGTACTGAAGGAGCTTTAGATGTAATTTCTCAAGCTGTTGAAGCTGCTGGATACAAATTAGAGAAGATGTTACATTCGCAATGGATGCCGCTTCATCTGAATTTGCTACTCAAAATGCTGACGGATCTTACACTTATACATTCAAAAGAGAAGGTGGAGTTGTAAGAAACTCTGACGAAATGGTTGAATGGTACAAACATTTAACTTCTAAATATCCAATCATTTCAATTGAAGATGGATTAGCTGAAGATGACTGGGATGGATTCAAAAAATTAACTGATGCTATCGGAGATAAAGTACAATTAGTAGGAGACGATTTATTCGTTACTAACACTAAGAGATTAGCTGATGGAATTGCAAAAGGAATTGCAAACTCAATCTTAATCAAAGTAAACCAAATTGGTACTTTAACTGAAACATTAGACGCTATCGAAATGGCTAAAAAAGCAGGATACACTGCAGTAGTATCTCACAGATCAGGAGAAACTGAAGATGATACAATTGCTGATATCGCAGTTGCTACAAATGCAGGACAAATTAAAACAGGATCTGCTTCAAGAACAGATAGAATGGCTAAATATAACCAATTATTAAGAATTGAAGATGATTTAGCAGATGAAGCTATTTACGAAGGTAAAAAAGCATTCTATAACATTAGATTAAAATAATAGATTAATATTTAAATTATAAAAGTTATGCTATTATAGATTTTCAGGGTGGAGACAGACCGAAGAGCCTGGTAAATATATGTGATTTTTAAAATTATATACTTCCCAGGAAGTTCTCTTTTCAATATATTTTAATATAATTTTTTAGTAATTTATATAAAAAATTGACAATTATTGTTAAATGGTATATAATATAAAAGATAATTAAAACTGATAACTTATTAGGAGGAAAAAAATGAAAAAAAGTTGGAATTTTATTTGTACTTTTTAAGTGCTTTTATCATTCTCAGCTAATTCTGCAAAAACTGTAAAACTACAAAAAGCTAAAACTACAAAAACAGTAGCTGCTCAAACTGTAACTGGTAGATTTAACCAATTGAAGCAGAATATGAAAGATTGGTAAACATGGAAAACCAAGAGTACAACAAATTAAAAGCAAATGCTGATGCAGCAGCAGCTAAATTAGCTGAAAAAAACAAGCTCAAAAAAAGCTCAAATTGAAGAAAGAATCGAAAAAAATTAAAGCAGCATCAGAATCAAAAAGCATTTAAAAGCTCAATATGCTGAATTAGCAAAAACAATATGAAAGCTGTAGTTAAAGCATTGGATACAGAAATCAAATCTTTAAATACAACAGTTGAAAAATTTTTGCAGCTATTGAAACTTTAAAAAGGAAATCAACAAAAATTAAAAAAAGTGAAAGGAGATACGAGGAGTAAAAGTTAAATTCAAATAATTTATACTTAATTCCCTGTAGGTAAAAATATGAAAAAGAAATTAGCAGTATTATTAGAGTATTAGTATTAAGCAGTGTTTCATTTGCAGCTCCAAAACCAGCAGCAGGTGGATCATCAATCGAAAAACAGCTTTAAATAACTTAGAAAATCAATTAAACAAATTACAACAAATGGAAGATGCAAAAATACAGAGAACAAGAAGCTCAAGCAAATGCAGCGTCTCAAAGATTAGAAAACTATACAGCAATGCAAGCTAAAATTGACGAAAGACTTGCTGAAATTGAAGCAAAATGAAGATACAAGCATCTTTCGGAAAAAGAATTCAAAAGCTAAAAGCAGCTGAATATAAAAAACTTAAGAAATCAATTAGACAAAGAAATTGCTAAAGAACAACAAATTATTAGTAACTTTGAAGTAATTAAATCTTTAAGATAGTAAACATGTTTAATATAAAAAAAGATGCTTTTACAAGTTATTTGAAAGGCATTTTTTTGTATAAAAAAATTTTGAAGGGTGATTGCTATGAAAGAAAAAAATGAAATTGCAAGGAATGTTGCTAGCAGGATTAGCTTCAAGCTTTATGGTCCATATCGGGAATTTCTGGAGAAATTTTATTTAAAAAAATATAATTTTTTTCATCAGATTGGCTAGTGTCAATAAGGACATTAATTTCTGGGATATTGCTTTTTATGGTAGTCATTTTTATTGAGAAAAAAATCTATTTTAAAAGCCGTTGAAAAAAATAAAAAAAGGATTTTATTGGAATAATTTTATTTGGAACTGCAGGAATGTATTTAGTTCAATATACGTATTTTAAGACAATTGAATTGAGCAATGTTTCATTTTTCAACAATTTTACAGTTTACAGCGCCATTTTTTTATATTTATTTACGAATCTATAAAAAAATAGGAAAAATTCCAGCGGTTTTCAACATTGCTTTTACTTTCTATGACAGTTTTAGGAGTTGTGTTTATAGCGACAAAGGGAAAGATCTCGAGTTTGTCTGTTTCGCCAGAAGCATTATTGCTTGGACTCATTTCAGCGATTATGATTGCTTTTTTTATTCAATTTATCCAAAAAAAGGCTTTTTGAAAAAAATATGGAAGTATAACGGTAGTTGGATGGGGAATGATTGTGGGAAGCATAATTTCAAATATTGTTCATCCAATCTGGAAAAATACAAGGGATGTAAATTCAAAATCTATCATTCAAGTAGCAATTGTTGTAATTTTAGGAACATCTATTGCATATTTAATTTACATTGCCAGTTTAAACTACATTTCTTCTTCTCTTGCAGGGAATTTTTAACAGCTTTTTGAGCCTGTACTTGCTGCAGTCTTGTCAGTAGTTATTTTTTTGGATTAAGATTCTCATTTGTTGAATTAATTGGATTTATATTGGTTTTTGCTTCAATTTTTTTATTTTTGGAAAAAAAGATTGTAATATAAAGATTTGTTATGAATTTTGAATTATACTGAATTCATTTAAAATTGAACTATTAAAAAAATTATATGAATTTAGAGTTTGAGCAAAAATATCCATAGTTTTTTTAGTTCAGTTTTTAAATAAGTTTTGTCATATAATTAATTAAATTGAAAAAAATTATTTTACAAGGAGTATTAATTAGTTTTAGTATTATAATTTAAATTATATCTACAAATATTATTTAGCAAGGGGTCAAGACCCCTTGTTTTAAAAAAATATTATTTTTGAGATTTGATATTAGAAATTAAGATAGGATAATTAGTTCCTTGTTGCTCTTATTTAATACTTCTCTTCCATCTTTTTTAACTACTACATCATCTTCAATTCTGACTCCGCCCCATCCGTCAAAATAAAGCCCAGGTTCAGAAGTAACGACCATATTTTCCTTTAACTCAATTTGAGAAGCAGAAGATAAGTAAGGCAATTCGTGAATTTCAGCACCAATTCCATGTCCTAATCCGTGTCCAAAATATTTGCCATATCCTTTTTCATTAAAGAAATTTCTGACAACTTTATCAACTTCATCTGACATTACACCTTCTTTTATTGTTTCTATTCCCAGTAATTGAGCTTCTAGAACAGTATTGTAAATTTCCTTATGTCTATCTGTAATATTATTTCCATAATAAACAGTTCTTGTTATATCTGACACATATCCTTCATAATATGCTCCAAAATCCATTGTAATAAATTCTTCCTTTTGAATTTTTTTATCAGAAGCAACTCCATGGGGCATAGCTGAACGGTAACCGCTGGCAAAAATTGTTGTAAATGAACGGTCATCAGCTCCTAATTTTCTTTGAATGTATTCCATATATGAAGAAACTTCCTTTTCAGAAACACCTTCCTTTATAATTTTTAAGGCTTCTGAAAATGCCACATCACTAATTTCTACAGCTTTTTTGATAAGAGCAATTTCTTCATCAGATTTTTACCATTCTTTCCATTACAAGTTTATTTCCAACAGGAACTAATTCCACTTTGAAAAATATCTTTAATTGTCTGATAAAGCGAGAATGAAACGTTAATATCTTCAAATCCGACATTTTTTTAGTCCAAATTTCTTTATATATTCTCCAACTGTCTGAAGCGAACCACGAGAAACTTCCACAAATTCAAATCCCATTTCAGTAACTTGCTTTAGTGGCTTGTGCTTTTATATCTAAAATCTGAAAAGAAAAAAAGTTTCCATTTTTTTGTCGCAAGAGCAACTCCAGTAGTCCCTGTAAATCCAGTAAAATATCGAAGATTATACAAATCTGTAATAAATAATCCGTCAATATTCAGTTCATTTAAAATTCTTGATAATTTTTTTCAGTTCTTTTTTTCCATGTTTTTTTCCCTCTTTTTTTATTAAAATTTTTTTTACTTTTTAAAGTGTAACATAAATTTAGAAGTTTTTTTTCTATTTATTTTTTTTTCTTAAATATTTTTACTTCAGTTATAAAAAAAATAAAAAAAATAGTCAAAAAGATCTGTTCATATAACTTAATGACTATTTTTTTACTTAACAAAAGGTCATAGATCACTTGCTTTTAGAATATTTATTTTGTTAAATTCTAAATGAACAAGTCTAATGACTAATTTTTATTTTATAATAGATTATGATTTTTGCGATTATTATCATAAAAATTAAGAAGTTTAAATTTCTAAAATTTATGTGTATATCCCAACTGTGAATACATTTACATTTTTTTATCATATTTTACTTTTGATTTATCAATAGTAATTCCTGGAAGTGAAGTTTTTTCACGTTTTCCGTTGGCAGAATTGAAATTTACGTGCGCTAGTCCAAATTTCCATTCTGAAGATTCTGTTGGCTTGTAGGTAAGTCCAGTTGCATAAATTTGTGAATTTATTGCATATTCCACGTCAGAGAATGATTCTTTTTTGGCTCCAGTATCTGCATAGTTGAATCCAGCATGCCAAGTAAATTTGTCATTAATTCTGTAATCTGCTCCAAAATTTACTTCATATCCGTCATTATATTTAAATCTGTCTATTTTTGCAGCTTTGTTGAAGTAATGTGTGTATCCGCCAGAAAAAGTCCATTTGTTTACATCTTTTGAAACTCCTAATGCCAGAACTCCTGGCAAAGTCACGTCTTGAATGAACTCCATCTGCATATTCCGGATAAAAGAATGAAATTCCCAAAGGTCGTCCTGCAAGCAGCATTTTATTATTTTCCTGAGCTTTTGACTTAAATTTTTAATTTTACAGGTGTTTCATATTTTACTGCAAAATTTAAAGTATCAGTAGGTTTATAGTCAAATCCAATAATTCCTCCAATTCCTTCGGCATTACGTTTTGAATTCATTGATAAATAATTTTTATTAAGACCAATAGCTGCTCCCACAAGCGGATTATAATCATATTGAGCTTCTCCATCTAATTTTCTGTGGGCATAAACGTATTTAAGACCACCTGACATTGAGAAAGTATCATTGAATTTATAGGCACTTCCAAGCATTAGCTGATAGTAACGGTTTTTGTCCTGTAAAAACGGTTTTTGTAACTTTTTGCTCCAAGCCTTCCTCCTGTAATATTGTTAAAAGTTTCTCCAGCCAGTTCAATTCCAGCAACTCCCATCATTATAACGAAGAGTAGCTCCACCTGCGATAACGCTTAGATTCCCAAAAAAGTGAGTAATTATTCTTTTTGTATAAAAAGGTTAAATGAAGGCGCTCCTGCATATCTATGTGATTTTAATTTTTTTCCATTTAATGTCATTGATTCATCAATCATTGAATTTTGTAAATTTGCATTAATGTAAGTTCCATCATCTAAAAAAAGCGGTTCCTGCTGGATTATAAAAAGGCACCTTCTACAGAAATTTTTTTCCTGTTTGAGATGGGTTTCTGAAAAGTATGAGGCTGAATTATTTGACAAATAGTCAATACTTGCTGCATTTGCAAAAAAATTGCAGTTAAAAACTGATAAAAATGGCTATTTTTTTAATTTCATAATTTTTCTCCTTATCTTTTTATTTTTATAGTTATTTATAAAATTTAAATAATATACATTTCTAAATTTTCAATTTTTTTCTCATTTTTTTATAAATAATCTATAAATGTTATTATTTTGTTTTTTTATAATTTTTTTACTTTTTAAAATTTTAAGTATAGATAATATAACATGTGTTATATAAAAAGTCAATAGATTTATTTTGGAAAATAAAAAGTTTTTTTCTTAAAAATAGCAAATATATTTAATATTTATTTTTTTTTATAATTGAGTTAGAAAAAAATAGGCTATATTGGCAAGTTTAGTTTTTTTCTAAGTGAAAAAAATCGTATATAATAATAGATTTTTATGCAAAATTTATGCTAAAAATAAAAAAAGATGTTTTCCTTTGAACATAAAAATTTGAACATAAGAAAAAAATAAAGAAAACGTAAATGGAAATTAGGACAATGAAAATAATTATCCTTTTTCAAAAAAATAAAGAGAAGAGGAGGTAAAAAAACGTGAGATGAAATACATAAAGAGATCTTTGATTGTATTTATTTTTTTCTTCTAATGTCTTTATTTGCACTAAAGCTTTTATATTTCAACTAAAAAAAGCTTTTAAAAGGGCGTGCTGACTTTCGATTTTTGAAAGAGCAGCGGACTGAAATGTTGAATTTAGGAATGTCAAAGTTGATTGGATTTAGTAAAAATTCAGATTGACAACTTTAAAAAGTTAAAGATCTTTGCAGGAAATGTAGTTATTGATGCTAAAAAGACTACGGCTGGAATTAGTCTTCTTATGCCAACAAGGCTTAATAGAATTGATGTGTATAATGGAACTGTAAATTTAGAACGTAGAAAAAAATGAAGATTTTAATATTTTTTTCATGTAATAAAAGACAGATCCCAAAAAAACCGAAGACATTTGATCCGACAAGCAGAATTGGGAAAAACTTCATATTCACAATACAATTTTAAATTATACAGATGTAACTTATGCTAAAAAAAGATAAGAAAAAAACATTGAAAAAAAGTGAATGGAAAATTGGAAAGCAGCAAAAATCTCGTGGTTTTTTTCACTTGTTGCAAAAGGTTCTGGAAATAAAAAGCGAAGATGGAAAAGACTGAAAGTGTTAAAGATTGAATTGAAAAAAAGTCTTATGAAAGTCTAAGCAATCGATTTATTCAATGTTTGATAAAATAAAAAAACAGTGATGAAAGAAGAAAAGAATTTCGACTGAATTTTGGTTTTGAAAATGTTGGAATAACTGAAGAACTGGGACAATATGTACCGCTTGATATGATAAAGGTAAAAGGCGGAACACTTACAGGTGTGCTAAAATTAGAACACGATAAAATCAAAAAGGCAATGCAAGTTTTAGGAAGTTTGAAAATTAAAAACTGGAAATTGTCTTATGTTGATTTTGACGGTGATATTGAAGGCGTTAATGCTGTAGTTGATATGAAAAAAAGATAAAATTACAGTTAATGCAAATACTAAATTGAGTGAAAGTCCAGTAACTTTGACAATGGCATATTTCATACAGACTCAAAAACTGAACTTAAAACTGGTTACAGATAAACTTCCATTTGAGCAAATTGCACGGTATAAAAATAATTAAAGATTCAAAAATTAAAAAGCCGAAGGAGCAGTTACAGGAAATCTTGAAGTGAAATGTTGATGCAAAAAAAGTAAAAAGACGGCACTTAATGGAAAAGTTTTCTTCAGATAATATAAATATTTCAAATCATAATTTTCAAAATGTAAAAACTTCTATGAAAAATTGCAGACGAAAAAAATTGACTTTAAGTGATACATCCTTCCTATTTAACGAAGAATTTTTCAGGGATTTAAAGTAAATGAGGATGTTAAAGTTGGGAAAATTTATGTATGATCTGAAAAAAAGAAAAACTGGGTACAGGAGATTATGTATTGAGTAACCTTGGGTTCTGATTTTGACATTAAAAAAAGATTACTGGAAGTGCTAAAAATATCATCCAAAAAAATATCATAACAGGTACAGTCAGATCTAATGTTCTAAGAGGTAGATATACAGTAAATCCAAAAAGCACAGACAGTTGTAGTAAATGCAAGAAGTAACGGTTATTTTACTGTAAATTATAGCGGTAAGGCTTATAAAAATCAGTCCTGATGTTGACAATTTAGTTGTGAAAGTTTAACAGTAAAAAAATATACTTCGTTCTGGAATAATTAAGGCAAGAGTAAAGGATCTATCAGTTCCTTTTGTAAAAATCTGTAAATGTCAGAAGTAAGAATTCGTAATGGAAATTACAAAATAAGTGGGACAGCTGGAATGAATGGCGGGGGAGTATTAAATATAAACGGGACAACAACTTCCGATATGAAACATTCATACTCCCTTAATCTGCCAAAAGAAGTTGATATTGCAAAGTTATTAAGGGCTAATGGATATAACTTTTAACGGGCTTGACAAGGCAAAATTGCCTGCAACTGCAGAAGCCAGAATTCATGGTGTAAATAATAAGTTTTCTGGAACTTATGAAATCCATAGCCCTTATGGCGAATATATGGGAAAGTATAAAAATTTGCATGCTAACGGTAAAATTAATGACTTGGCAAATTTGGATATGACAGTTAATGCAAAAGCAAGTGAATTACAATTTGAAAATCAGCGTTTGAGAAATGTAACAGGGAATCTTGAAATAAAAGATAATGTTGTTAATATTGCAAGTATAAGAAGTGAAAATTTGAATGCAAGTGGTAGATATGACATTAAATCTGGTAAAATGGATATAAATGCAAGATTAAAAAAATTACATGTTTACTGATAATAATTTACCATCTAAAATGAATGTAAAAAAATTGGAACATTAAATGCCAATTTGACAGGAACGGCAGATAAACTTTCTGGAAATTATGAACTTTATAGTCCTTATGGAGAATACGTAGTGGAATACGAGAAATTACATGCCAATGGTAAAATTAATAATTTATCAAAAGCTGGATTTGACAGCCAATGCAAAAAAATGGATGAATTATAGCTTAATTATCAACGTTTAAAGGATGTAACGGCTAATCTTGAAGTAAAAGACAATGTTGTGAATATTTTTAAGCGTTAAAAAAATGAGAATCTGAATGCAAGCGGTAATTACAATCTTAAAAACCGGCAATATGAATATAAATGCAGGGTTAAAGGATTACATGCTTTATGACACTTCTCCATATAAAGTCAATTTAAAAAGTTAAGAATTTGGATGCAAACTTAAAAAGGAACAGTGAATAAACTTTCTGGAAATATAACAATACCATCTGCACCTACAACAATAAAATCAACTTATGTAGGGGATACAAATGCACATATCAGCATAAAAGATGGAATTATGAGATTTGATGATGTAACTTTGCGTGATAATAGATTAAGCGGAACTTATAATTTGGCTACAGGAATTTCAGATATTGGACTTGCTTTAAATGAGCCGGATATTCCAAAACTTTTAGAAATGAAGGATTTAACTTTCGGAACAAAATCAAATCTTAATCTTAAAGGAGATCTAAATAATTTTAATCTTGAAGGACAAATAGCTTTTGGAAATATGAGCTTTAAGACTTACAAGATACCGCATATTGTTGCAGATATTAAATATTCTAACGGAAATATTGACAAACTGTTTAAATATGGGACATTTGATTTGCAAAAATTAAGATTTATTGGAGATAATCAGGAAACTTTGTTTGAAACGCAGACTAAATTTGACTTGGCAAATGTAAATATAGATTATCAGCTGGAAAAAAACAGAAATTTTTCGCTTGATTCAATACAGGATCTGAAGGACAAGGGATACAGCGGAGATATAGACTTTGGATTTATGTATCGTGGAAGTTTTGATAAATTTATATCTGGAGTTAAAATAAAGGCGGATTCGATTAAACTTAGCGGATTTCCAGTGAAAAATGTGGATATTGATTTGCAGGCTAATGAGAAGTCTTTGAATATTGGGCAGTTTTATCTGGAATATGAAAATAATCCGCTTCTTTTAAATGGATATGTTCAATTTACACCAGTAAAATATAATGTTTCTATGCTTGCCAAGGATTTTAACCTGGATTTTCTGGGAATTGATAAAAATATAGCGCAGGCAGGAGGAATTGCGAATGTAGATGCGATTTTCTCTAATGAGGCTACAACAGGTCATATTCTGCTTAATAACTTTAATTATAAGACAAAAGACCAGTTGACACTTGTAGATAATGTAAATGCTAATATTGATTTAAAAAATAGTAAACTTATAGTAAACCGTTTGGATGGAGGATATAACGGAGGAACTTTTAAAGTGACTGGAGATCTGGATGTTCCGACAATTCCTGCAGATTTTATGAAAACTAAACGATTAGAACTTGGAAAATTTGAATTAAATGCGGATCTTAATAATGTTGGACTTCATTATGGAACTGGAATAGATTTTGCACTTAGCGGAAATGCAATATTTACAGAAAATAGATTATTTGGAGATCTTGTGGTAAATAATGCTCAAATACGTGAAATTCAGATTTTAATTCATCAAATTCAGATGAAAAATTCAAAAACAACAGGTAAAGGAAGAACAAGATAAATCAATTGTAGAAGGAATAATAGAAGAAGCAGTTGATAAAAATATTAAAGCAATATACAGTTGAAGTAAATGTACAAGCTGGAGATAATGTAAAAGTTAATATTCCAAGTGCAAGTGTAATAAGAAATATAAAGGGAACAATAAAAAGGAGATTCTCGAATTGAATATACCAATGGTGAAGTCGGAATAGATGGAGAATATAAAATTGCAAAAGGGTTCATTTTTCCATAAATGGAAAGGAATTTTAAAATAGATGGAGCAGAAATAAGATTTTTACCATCAAGTAATGGAATATCAACTTCTGTATCAGATCCATTTATAGTTCTGGATGCTAGCACTATAGTGAATGGTGATAGAATAGAAATAAATGTAAATGGAAATGTAAGTAATCCTGAAATTAGATTTTCATCATCTTCTGGAAAGAAAAGCGATGAAATAATATCATTGCTTGCACTTGATACTATAGTTGGAAACACTGAAGGTTTCGGAGGAAATAATAAAGATAATTCAGTTGATGGAGTAATAGTCGCAGGATCTTTAGTTAATACAGCATTAAATGAATTATTTCTTTCATCAGTAACTGGTAAAATTAAAGATGCATTGGGAATGTCTAAATTTTCTGTTTCTACAAATGTGGATCATTCAAGTAGAACAGGGAAATATAACGCTTCAACAACATTTACATTACAAGATAATTTATACAAAGATAAGCTATTTTGGAATGCTTCAGTTAAATTTCCGTATCAAACTTCAAAAGATAATGAAAAAAATTTCCAATTGGATATAATGCTTGGTTAAGTTACAATGTTGCAAATGGACTAGATTTAAGACTTGGAGGAGAAACTTTGAAAAGAAATAGAGCTAGTGCGAATATGGGTAATGGTGAAAGAATAAATTATTATTTTGGAGTTGATTTTTCAACAAAAGCTAACACATTTGGAGATATTTTTAAAAAAAGATATTTAAGAGAAAAAAATTGGATACACTAAAAAAATAGGAGGAAAAATGTCAAAACAAAAAAATAAAAAAATAAAATTTATGCTTTGATTATTGTGGTAACGTTATTTGTATCTGTAAATAATTTATCACAGGCTGAAGAAAAAAAGCACAATAGCTGGAACAGAAGAATTAACAAACACAAATAATGTAGATAATACAACTAATGATACAGCTAATAAAGATGAAGTTGGGGATGATAAGAAAACAATTTCAAATGGATATACTGAAGATGAAATAGAAATGATTAATGACGCAACAAATAAGAAAAATCAAAAAAAATCAGCGCGTCAGGTACGAGCAAAAAGAAGAAAAAAATGATGCATTTGAAGCTGAAAGAGAAACAAGAGAAGATTTAAAAGTTGGTTCAATTGAATTTTCAAATTTGAAAGAACTATCGCCAGATCTTCTCTTGTCAAAAATACCTGTAAAATCAGGGGATGATTATTCAAATAAAAAACTTAGTGATATTTATCTTTCACTTAGAAGATTGAGATATATAGCAGAGGCAAATGTTCGTCCAGAAATTCAAGGAGATACTGTAAATATAATGGTCGATGTTGCAGAAGCTGAAAATGCCGCTGCAATTCTTAAACAAATAGAAACGTATGAGGAAATGCAAAAAGAAACAAATTATACAGTGGCATCTATTGATATGGAAGGTACGAAAACTCTTAATAAGGAAGATTACTTAAAGGATTTACCAATTAAAGTAGGAGATATTTTAATACCTCAAAAAGGTAGTTGATGGAGAGCAAAAAAATATACATCTGGATATTTTTCAACAGTTGAACCAAAAAGTTGACAGAAAATCTGATAATACCGTTTCAATAGTTTATGAAGTAAATGAAAAATCCAGTTATTCAAAAATATAAATTTTGAAGGAAATACACTTTATAAAGATGCAGAACTTGAAAAAAAGCATTGGGTGTAAAAAGAGGAAAAGATCTTAAATAGTAATTTATTGGAACCTGATGAAAATGGAGTAATAAAAGTTATATAATAAAGATGGATATTATTTACCAAGAATTGAATCAATAAATGTTTCAACTGAAGGGGATGTAAAATATTGGATTGACAGAGGGAGTTGTTGATTCTGTAGAATTTCGTAAAGGTTCCTTCTAAGAAGGATAATGAAAGACAATCTCAAAAAAGTTCTACATTGAGAACAAAACCTTATATATTTGAAAGAGTTCAAAAAATAAAACCTGGGCAAATTCTTCAAGTTGAGAATATAAAGCAAACAGTAAATGAACTTTATAGAACAGGAATATTTAATTCGATAGCACCAGAGTTTGAAGGAAAAGAAGACGATCCAAATGCGAGAGTTGTAAAATTCAATGTAGAAGAACGTCCAACTACAACAATTAATGGAAGTATTTCTTATGGAACTTCTGTTGGATTAGTTGGAGGGCTTAAATTGTCTGATGATAACTTCTTAGGAAGAGATCAACAGGCATCTATTAACATAGAAGCTTCAAACAAGGGAGATAAAACATTTTCAATTGATTGGTTTGATCCTTGGATGAAAAATACAGAAAGAGTCCAATTGGGAGGTTCAGCTTATTGGAAGGAATCAGAAGACGATGATGCTGAATGGGATGAATTGGAAAAAGTAAAAACGATAGGTACAAGATGGACAGTAGGTAAAGGATTAAATAAAGATATTTACGTAAGAACATCAGCTAGATTTGACCATAAAAAAAGAAATTTATTCTGGTGGAGAAGTTAAAGAAAAATATAATTTAATTGCATTAAGTCCAGAATTTATCTATGATACAAGAGATAATATAAATGATCCAACAAAAGGGCTTTTATGCTGATTTTTTTCTTATGAAAAGGGAAATTATTAAGTGATCCTAGAAAATATGATAGATTTGAGGCTGATTTAAGAGCATTCCACCCAGTAATAGGTAAGAAAAAAATACAATGGCATATAGAGCAGTTTGGGGATCAACAGGAAGTGGAACGCCTGATTCTATGAGATTTAGTATCGGTGGAGCTGAATCAGTTCGTGGATATGAATATGGAGCATTTGACGGGTATGATCAATTTTTTTGCAAGTATTGAAAATAGAACAAGAATTAATGACACAATACAATTAGTTGCTTTCTTTGATATAGGAAACGCTTGGCAAAAAGGAAGGAAGAAATGCTAGAGGAAGAAAAATCATATTCACCAGATAGAAAAAGTGCACATGACTTTAAAGATCTGAAAAAGGTTATGGAATTGGATTAAGATTAAATACTCCAATTGGACCATTAAGATTTGATTATGGTTGGCCTATGGACCCAGAAACAAAAAGGTGGGAAAAAAAGGTAAAGGTAAATTCTACTTTAGTTTTGGACAATCATTCTAATTTTTTTCAGATAAATTAAATAAAAACTATATGGGATGATTGATTTCATCCCTATAATTTTATAAAAAAATTTTAAAAAATGATTATAACTTAAAAAAATAAATAAGGAGATATTCAAAAATGTATGATATAAAAAGAAATTACAAGATTAATTGGCGGTAAAATAAGTGGAAATGAAAATTTGGCCTTTAAAAGATTATCGCCATTTTTTTATGCGACAGAAGATGAGTTGACTTTTGCAGCAGATGAAAAAATGTTGAAAAGTATTGATAAATGTACTGCCGGTGCAATAATTGTTCCACCGTTGGAAAAATTTACCGAAAAGACAGAACGTATATTGTGGTTGAAAAAAATCCGAGAGAATTGATGCCAATTTTGCTTAACTTTTTTAAACCGAAAGTAAAACCATTTGAAAAACCGATAGAAGATTCAGCAATAATTGATGAAACAGCGAGTGTCTCAAAAATTAATACATACATTGGACATAATGTAAAAATTGGGAAAAATGTTGTAATTTATCCGAATGTTTCGATTTTTGAAGGGACAGAAATTGGAGATGGGACAATTGTTTATTCGAATGTTACAATTAGAGAATTTTCTAAGATTGGGAAAAAATGTATTTTTTTCAGCCAGGTGCAGTTATTGGGATCTGATGGATTTGGATACATAAAAGTGAAAGGCGATAATGTGAAAATCGAGCAAATTGGACATGTTATCTTGGAAGATGAAGTGGAAATTGGAGCAAATACTTGCGTTGATAGAGGAGCGATTGGAGATACGATTATAAAAAAAGGTACGAAAATTGATAATTTGGTTCATATTGCTCATAATGATGTGATTGGTTCTAATTGCTTTATTATCGCACAAGTGGGAATTTCTGGAAGCGTGGAAGTTGGAGATAATACGACTCTTGCAGGACAAGTCGGAGTGGCTGGACACTTGAAAATTGGAAATAATGTTGTAATTGCTGCAAAATCAGGTGTTACAAATGATGTTCCTGATGGAAAACAAATGTCAGGATATCCTTTGAGAGACCACATGGACGATTTGAGAGTGAAAAATGTCGATGGGAAAAAGTGCCTGAACTTGTAAAAAGAGTCAGAAAAATTAGAAAAAAATTAGAAAAATCAGGAAAAATAAAAAATAATAATAAATTTATCTCACTGTATTTACTAAAATTTCAAAAACTCCCTTGACTTATTAATTCAAATGATGTAGAATAAATAATAAAGAACAAAGATATTACAAATAGAGAGAAGGGAGTTATAGATGAAAAAAATTACTATTAGGGAATGTTTATGCTTTTTATGTTTAGTTAGTTGCGGATCAGGGCCTAATGATACAGTTTCAAAAATTTATTAATAACATAAAGGCTGGTAAGCCAAAAGAGGCGGCAAAATATGCCATTGATGATGGTTTTGAAGGAAATTTGGAAATGACTTACACTAATAAGACTCAAGAATTACTTTTTAAAAACATTATTGAAAAAAATCTTGAATATAAAAATAATCGGAACAGAAAAAAACAGGATAATGATACTACTATCGTAACTGTAGAAGTAACAAATTTAGATGTACAAAAAGGTATTTTTTTACAAGTTTTTTTCAAAAAAATGTCACAAGAAGTTTTTACAAACAAAGATTCTAAACCGCTTTCAGCTGAAGAAAGATTTAAAACAGGAACTTGAAGCAAAAAGATAAGCCTAAAACAAAAAAATACAACTAAATTTGTAGTTAAGAAGACTCTGCAAGGGAAAAAGTAGTTGTTACAGCTGAAAAATATTGATGTATTGCTTGGGTAAAACTTAACACAACATTATTAAATCTGGGAAATCTTGGAAAAACTGAAAATGAAACAGCAGTAGAATTACCAGAAACAGGACCTTCAACAGGAGTATCACAAAAGCCTGAAGAACTTAGAAATCAAAATAAATAATCTATAATAAAAGCAATCATTCTTTTATTTTTTAGAAAGTTTGATTGTTTTTTTTTCAAAAGGGAAAACAATACATATAAAAATCTATTTATAAGAACTATGATGTATAATAAATTATCATTTGAAGTTATGAATCTTTAAAATGAAAAAAATCATAGTAAAAAAATTTTTAAAGGAGTTTTTAAAAAGGAAAGGTGATTGACTATGAAAAACATTAATTGGTCTATTTTTAGTATTAGGAGCTGCTTTCATTTGCAGATGCAGGAAAAGGTAGAAGCTAAAGGTGGAATAGATTTTTATGGAAAGTATCACTATAACAGTGGTTCTCAAAAAACTAAAAACACTTCAGGAGAAGTTGGAGTTGAGTACAGAAACGAAGTAATTTCAGGATTAGAAGTTGGTGGAGGAACAGCTTTTCAATTTCACAAAGATTTGAAAGATAAAATAAATGGACAAAATGAAAAGAATTATAATTCTGTTCCAGTTTATACAACAGCTAAATACACTTTTCGATGTACCAACATCTGTAAAAACCTTATATTAAAGGTGATTTAGGATATTCAATCAATAGTGGAGATCAAGATACTGTTTGCAGGAAAAGCAAAAGCTAAAAATGGATTATACTACGGTGTAGGTGGAGGAGTAAACTACAACAACGTAAATGTAGAACTTATGTATAAGGAAAACCAAGGTCAATATAAAGTTGGTTCTTCAAAAGCAGATGCTGATTATAAGAGAGTAACTCTTGGTGTAGGTTATGACTTTAACTTAGGAAAAATAATAGCTTTAACATTTTTAATAAAAAAAGATTTTTACTACTACTAAATGTAGTAGTTATATAAATTTTTAAAAATAATTTCAATTCTTTATTTTTGTGATATAATAATAAACATAAATAAGTGTATAAATAATTTTTGCTATTTTCCATTTGAATAGTGGGTTTATTATAAATTTTTTGTAAAGAATTAAAAATTTTTCTGAAAAAAATAAAATATATTTAAATGGAGTTTAGCATTAAAATAGAAAGGAAGATGACAATATGAGAAAAAGTATTTTTAATGATGCTGTTAGCCACGATGTTTATTGTTGGATGCGGTAAAAAGGCTAATGATGGCAATGTCATAAAAATTGGAGTTATTGCGCCGCTTACTGGGAATTATGCACAATATGGAGTAGCGGTAAAAGAAGGTGTGGAACTGAAGGTTGATGCTATTAATAATGCAGGTGGAATCAATGGTAAAAAAATTGAGCTTATAACTGCAGATAGTAAGGGAGATGTTCAGGAAGCAGTAAATGCCTTTAAAAAGATGGTTTCACAAGATAAAGTTAATGTTGTGATTGGAGAAGTTGTATCGGCTACTTCACAAGCTATTTCAGGACTTGCGCAACAGGCAAAAGTACCTTTAATTTCAGCAACAGCTACAAGCCTTGATGTTACAAAGGGAAAAGATTTTGTATTTAGAACAACATTTACAGATCCTTATCAAGGAACTGCCACTGCGAAATATGCAAAATCTAAAGGCATAAAATCAATTGCAATATTGACAAACTCTTCAAATGACTATTCTGTAGGAATTGCAAATGCATTTAAGGCACAAGCTGCAAAAGATGGAATAACTATTACTGAAGAAAAATATACAAATGATGATAAAGACTTTAAAGCAATTTTGACAAAAGTAAAAGGACAAAATCCACAAGCTATTTTTATACCTGATTATTACAATACAATTGGGCTTATTATCTCACAAGCTAAAGATTTGGGAATTAATGCACAGTATCTTGGTGGAGATGGATGGGATGGAATCCAGACTAACTTTGGAAAGGTTGCAGAAGGAGCAATTTTTGCAAGTCAATTTGCACCAGATGACAAGGCTGAAAATGTTCAGAAATTTATGAAGGCTTACAAGGCTAAATATAACAAAGAGCCAATAATGTTTGCGGCACTTGGTTATGATACTGTAGAAATTGTAGAAACTGCTTTAAAATCTACAAAGGATTTATCAGGAACATCTATAAGGGAAGCTATGAATAATGTAAGCGGTATTGACCTGGTAACTGGTAAATTAAAATTTGACGCTGATAGAAATCCTGAAAAGGCGGTTACATTTATCCAAGTAAAAGGTGGAAAAACTTACATTAAAGGAAAAAAATTCTAAAAGTAAAAAGAATTTAAGAAAATAAGAAACTGAAACGAAAAATTTTTAAGTAAATTATTTTTAAATATAAAAAAATAAATTTTATAAAGGAGAACAATTATGAAAAAGATATTATGTTTGATTTCATTATTAGCATTGTTTGTACTTAGCTGCGGAGCTAAAACTGGAAAAGATAAAAATGTTATAAAAATTGGTGTTATAGGGGCATTGACTGGAAATGTGGCACAATATGGAACAAGTGCAATTAATGGATTTAAATTGAAGGTAAAGGAAATAAATGCCGCTGGTGGAATTAACGGTAAAAAAATCGAACTTGTTGTTGCAGATAGTAAAGGAGATGCGCAAGAAGCAATTAATGCATTTAAAAAAATGGTTTCACAAGATAAAATTGATATTTTCATGGGAGAAGTTACATCTGGACCATCTCTTGCAATTGCACCGCTTGCACAACAAGCAAAAGTTCCTATGATTACAGCAACTGGAACTGCATTTGATATTACAAAGGATAAGGATTTCGTGTTTAGAACAACATTTACAGATCCTTACCAAGGTGTTGTTGTTGCAAAATATGCAAAATCTAAAGGTTATAAAAATGTTACAGTATTGACTAATACAGGTAGTGATTATTCTGTTGGACTTGCAAATGCGTTTAAGGAACAAGCTAAAAAAGAAGGAATCCAAGTTAAAGAAGAACAATATACTGCTGATGACAAAGACTTTAGAGCATTGCTTACAAAAGTAAAAGGATATAATCCTGAAGTAATTTTTGTACCTGATTATTATAATACAATTGGATTAATTTTGACACAATCAAAAGAACTTGGAATAAACGCTCAATTTATGGGTGGAGATGGATGGGATGGAATCCAAACTAACTTTGGAAAAGTTGCTAATGGAGCAATTTTTGCAAGTCAATTTGCACCAGATGATCCTGACCAACATGTTCAAAAATTCATTGCTGAATATAAAAAGGAATATAAAGCTGATCCAATTATTTTTGCGGCTTTAGGATACGATACTGGAACAATTTTAGAAACTGCATTGAAAAATGTAAAAGATCTTTCTTCAAAAGATGAAATTAAAGATGCAATTAAGAACTTTACTGGAACAAATCTTGTTACAGGTTCATTAAAATATGATTCAGAAAGAAACCCTGAAAAGAAAGTTACATTTATTGAAGTAAAAGATGGAAAACTTACATTAAAAAGAAAAAAATTCTAAAATAATAGAATTATTCATAAATTAGAAAATTTGAAAATTTAACAAAACAGATATTTTTGAAGCAAGGGGTTAAAAACCCCTTGTTGAAATAAAAATTCAGATTGTCGAATACATCTAAATATGGAAAAGTAATAATTATTATAAAGTTCGGTTGTTGGGGATTTTTTTCTTTCTTCTAGCAATCGAGAACTTTTTATCAAGATTTTTTTATTTAATAATTTAGAATTTAATAAAATGAATATACGTAAGCAGCTTTTAAGATTATATGGAAATTTGAGTAAAATTGAATATAGTTTTTAGGTTGCCTAAGTATTAAAAATATAAAAATAAAAAAATAAACTGTATAAGTGGAAAGTATAGGAGTTTTAAATATGTTAAAGAGTTTTATTGAACAAACTATTAACGGACTGCAAACTGGAAGTATTTATGCCCTGATTGCTTTGGGATATACAATGGTTTACGGAATCGTTAAACTTATAAATTTTGCACACGGTGATATACTTATGGTAGGAGCTTATGTTACGCTTATCGCTGTGTCAAATGGGATGCCATTAATACTGGCTATTTTTTTGTCAATCATTTTTTGTGCGATCTTAGGAGTTGTAATCGACTTTTTTGCATATCGTCCGATTAGGAATGCGCCTAAGATTTCAGCATTGATTACAGCGATTGGAATGAGTTTCTTGCTGGAAAGTCTGGCACTTATAATATTTGGAGCAAATCCGAGAGTTATTGATCCAAAATATATACCGGCATTTTTATCAAATGATAATAAAATGAAGCTAGGATTTTTGGAAATTAGTACGCTTACAATATTTGTAATTGTAATCACAATAATATGCATGGTAGCTTTAAATTTATTTATTAAAAAGACAAAAATTGGGAAAAGCTACAAGAGCGGTTTCACAAGATACAGGAGCGGCACAGCTTATGGGAATTAATGTAAATAGAACTATTGCCATAACATTTGCTATTGGTTCTGGACTTGGTGCATTGGGTGGAGCATTATATGCGATTGTTTATCCGCAAATTGAGCCATATATGGGAATGCTGCCAGGACTGAAGGCATTTATTGCGGCTGTATTTGGAGGAATTGGAAGTATTCCTGGAGCTATGGTTGGAGGATATGTTTTAGGACTGCTTGAAGCATATGTAAAAGGATCATCGCTTACAACTTGGGCAAATCCGATTGTATTTGGGGTGCTTATATTAATATTGATTTTTTTAGACCAAATGGATTGTTTGGAAAAAAATATGAAGGAAAAAGTATAATTGGAAGGGAGGAAAATGGAAAATGGAAAAAATAATAAAGAAGAAAAAAATAAAAAAATATAGCTAGTTTAGAAAAAAACAAGATGAACAGCCTAAAAAAAGTAAAGAAGCAAAAAATTATAAATGGAAAGACTTGAATTATTTTAACAAGTTAAACGTGAAAAATTATGTTGCTACATTTCTTTTGATAGTTGTATTTTATTTTGTTCTAAGTTTTACTTTTAATCCAAATGACCCTTTCAGCTATACAAAGGGAATTTATATAAATATCCTAATTTACGTGTTATTTTCAGTAAGTTTAAACATAACAGTCGGACTTATGGGACAGCTTAACTTGGGACAAGCTGGATTTATCGCAATAGGTGGATATTCAGCGGCATTTATTTCTAAAAATATTGTAGCTATAATTTACCGCCATTTTTTTACAATTAATTTTAGTATCACTGTTTGGTGGATTAGTTGCAGCTGTATTTGGATTTTTAGTTGGTGGAAGTACACTTAGACTAAGGGAGATTATCTTGCAATTATCACGCTTGCATTTGGAGAAATTGTAAAATATATTATTCAAAAATTTGGACTTTTTAGGTGGAGCGACTGGACTTAGCAATATTCCACCACTTTTGAGTTTTTCAAATACATATTTCATTGTAGTTATTTCAATTGTTATAATTGCGATGGCTATGACTTCTCGAAAAGGGAAAGAAATTCTGTCAATTAGGGAAGATGAAATTGCGGCTGAAAATATTGGAATTGGATTAAATCGTGTAAAAACTTTATGGATTTGCATTTTCAGCATTTTTTTGCTGGAGTTGGAGGGTCACTGTTTGCACATAATGTGGGAATTTTTGACACCTGATAAATTTGGATTTTTATTCTCTATAGAAATTCTTGTTATGGTTGTGCTTGGAGGACTTGGAAGTATTACGGGAGCGATTGTTGCTGCAGTAATTTTGACATTATTAAATGAAAAAAATTAAGAGATGTTTCACAGTTTAGATACTTAGTTTACGCAATTATATTGATTTCATTGATGATTTTTCCGTCCAAAAGGGAATTTTTTTGGAACAAAAGAATTTACATTTGCAGGAACAAAAAGAAGAATTAAGCGGATTAGAGATTATAAAAAAATAGCAAAAAAATGAAAGTGATGAAAATTAAAAATTAAGTATTTTTTTAATAAAAATAAAAAGAAGTAAAATAGGAGATATAAATATGTCATTATTAAAAACGACAGATTTGGGAATATCTTTTGGAGGGCTAAGAGCAGTTGATGATGTAAATGTTGAAATAAAAGAAGGCGAGCTAGTTGGGCTGATTGGACCGAATGGAGCTGGAAAAACAACAATATTTAACTTGCTTACAGGTGTTTATAAACCTACAGACGGGGATATTTCTATAAATCAGATTAGTATAAATAAGAAAAACTACTCCACAAATAGTTGCTTTAGGAGTTGCCAGAACATTTCAAAATATTAGGCTGTTTAAGGAACTAAGCGTATTAGACAATGTAAAGCTGGCATTTAACAACAGTATGAATTATAATACTTTTGAAGCGATTTTTAGACTTCCTAGATTTTGGAAGGAAGAAAAGGAAGTGACAGATAAGGCGCTTGATTTGCTGGATATTTTTGACATGGCTGAAATGGCGAATATTACTGCTGGAAACTTGTCTTATGGACAGCAAAGAAAACTGGAAATAGCAAGAGCTTTGGCTACAAATCCTAAATTGCTGCTGCTAGATGAGCCGGCGGCTGGAATGAATCCGAATGAAACGAAGGAATTAATGAATACAATTAGCTTTATAAGAAATAAGTTTAAAATTGCAATTTTGTTAATTGAACATGATATGGATCTGGTAATGGGAATTTGTGAAAGATTATATGTGCTAAACTTTGGAAGAATCATTGCTTCAGGGCTTCGGATGAAATTCAGAATAATAAGGAAGTTATCACAGCTTATTTAGGAGAATAAAAAATGAATTTGAGCTGCAAAATTAATAAAATTAGCAAAAAGGAGGAAATGTGAATATTTTTAAATGTAAATGACTTAAATGTCTACTATGGCGGAATTCATGCTATAAAAAAACATTTCATTTCAAATAAAAAAGGTGAAATCGTTTCCCTAATTGGTGCAAATGGAGCTGGAAAAAAACATCCACACTTCACGCTATTTCAGGGCTTGTACCAATAAAAATCAGGAGAAATTTCCTTGAGCGGAGAAAAATATAACCAATGCTGATGCTTATAAGCTTGTCAGCCGTGGAATGGCACATGTTCCAGAAGGCCGTAGAATCTTTACAGAGCTGACTGTGCTGGAAAACCTGGAAATGGGAGCATACACAAGAAATGATGTGGATCAGATAAAAAAAGACATGGAACACATGTTCTCGCTATTCCCAAGACTTGCTGAACGTAAAAAGCAATTGGCAGGAACAATGAGTGGAGGAGAACAGCAAATGCTGGCAATGGCAAGAGCTTTGATGTCAAATCCTTCGTTATTATTACTGGATGAGCCGTCAATGGGGCTAGCGCCACTATTAGTGCAGGAAATCTTCAACATCATTGAAAAAATCAACAAGGAGGAAAATGTAACTGTATTGTTGGTAGAACAAAATGCCAATATGGCGCTTTCAATCGCAGATAGAGGATATGTTCTGGAAACTGGGAAAATCATTTTGGAAGGAACAGGGAAGGAACTGCTTACAAATCCTGAAATTAAGAAGGCCTATTTGGGAGGATAAAAAAGAATATTTGTTTTTAAGAACTGTCTTGAAAAGTTTACGGGCTTTTTGAGATGGTTTTTATTTTGAAGAATTTTTTTAGAAAGTATGAATTTTGAAAAATAAAAAACTGGGAGAAATCCCAGTTTAACACTATTTCTATTTAAGTAGCGAAAATAATTATTAATTTCATTGCAAGGAGTCAAGACTCCTAATAGGATGTTTTTTTCTGTACTAATTCAACAAAGTATATCCTTGTGAACTCATCGCAGCCTGAACTTCTCCAGCATTATTATATTTTTCTGAAGAAAAAAGAGTTAGATTTTATTTCTTCATAAGAAGTAATATTGTTATTTTTATCTAAAAACTATGTTCCCAATTTCTACTGGTTCAAAAGATTCAGTATTTCCAAGGAATCCAGCAAATGTGTTTTGAATGAAATATTTAATTGATAAATTTCCATTTTTCATCCTGTTTGTAATAAATTCCTGCTAAATTAGGATTTTCAGAAGAGTTATCATCTTTTTGCAATTCAATTTTTTTCTTTGTGCAAGTTTTTGTAATATAATTTTTTTCAAATCTTTTACTTGATTAGCATTTTTTTAGCATATTCAAGAAGTCCATTGACTTTTTATTTTAAATTTACTGTTTTGAGGACGAATCTTTAATTTTTTTGCTACATCTTTATTATAAGAAACTTCAACATCAATCGTATCTCCATTTTGTATTCCTTCAGTTTTGGAAAAAAATTAAATGTAATTCCTCCCTCTTTTGCAAACTCTTCTTCTTTTTTTAGGTTTTTTTCTGTATTACTATTTGCAGTTTCTAGCGGAAATTCAGGATTTTGATAATTTGTTATTTTCCCGCTTCCAGAAGCTCCATCAATTCTAACTGTATAATATTTGTTAAAGTCAAAAATTTTTGCAAAAAAATATGAAATTTGCACAAATGTAGTATAATGCAATAATTCCAACTATAGCTATTCCAATAGCTGTATATTTTTTTCTTTTTCTCAGGATCTATTGCATTTATTTTTTTCAGCTCCGTTATTCCATTCTGATTTTATATCTTCAATTTCTATATTTTTTTCCTCTAAAAAAATAACAAAAATAATTAGTTATTACCGAACCTAATGAAGTTATGAAAGTCAATGCTAAAGAAAAATTTTATTAAACCAAAAATTTGGTGCTGAGCCTGTTGCTGCTCCAAACATACCTGATAAAGAAGTTAATGCTTTTTACAAGTCCATGCACTGCATACATTTCTAAAAGTCCAAATATTATAAATCCACCAATAAAATAATAATTTAGATTTTTTAATTTTTCTATTTTATTTTCTTTTTTTGCCTTTAGATAAATCAAAACAGTAGCCACAATTACAGCAATTACTATTAAATTTAAAATCCCTTGCATTGTTTTAGCTGTTGAAAAGAAATCCATCCCTTTTCCCAGTAAATTTGCACCACTGCTAAACAAATTATCTAAAGATCCTGAACTAGCTTCTGAAGCAGCTTTTTTTGCATTAAGGTACAAACTTAAACCTTTTATTCCAGTATAAAGAAGTATAACTGAAGCGGCTGCAGTCAGCCAGAATACTATTTTCAAAAAAAGTTTATTATTTTCATTATCTTTTTGCAGAATATTATCTAAGAATCCTGATTGTGAAATATTTCCAGAATTATTATTTGCATTTGAATTTTGATTATTTGTTTTATTTTCTGTATTATTATCCATTTTTCCTCCTATTTTTTTAACATAAACAAAAATAATTTTTAAAAATAAATTATTTTTTTCATATTTTCGTATTATCTCAACAAATTTTTTTGTTCTTCTTTGTTTAAAAGGTTGTCTGTGTTGTATCTTCCTTGATACCAGCTTTTTTTTAGAAAAAAATAGTTAGCATATTCAAGATTTTTTTGTAAATATGTATCCTTTTTTTAGCAAATAATGTATTTCTTATGTATCCCAATTTTTGTTTTGAAAAAGTTTTTAAAATATTCTCATTATTTTTATGCATAACTTCATCATAAACTCTGTCCAATGTCGCCAAATCCTCATCCTGACCAGACTGTGCTGGTGGATTGGCTGGATTAGCCGTATTTTCTGAATTTGTTGCATTTGGAGCAGGAGTGGCAGGCTGTCCTGATTGTCCTGGAACTGGAGTTGTAGCAGCAGGGGTGGCACTTTCTCCAGTAGCTGACATTATTCTTCTGAATAAAGTCATTCCATTTTCAAGTACCATATTAATTTCACTTAATTTTCTAATTCCAGACAATGTTTCGATTTTTTGTTTTTTAGAATCAAGTTTATATTGTGTTTCAGCAACTTCTCCAGTTGATTTGTCAAAGCTGTAATAAATTTTATAAACTCCGCCATTTTCTCCAACTACTCCGCTTACATATTTTTGATAATCTTCTTCTTTTACTTCCAAATCCTTCAAAATTTTTCCATCTTTTTTAATTTCTCCATCCAAAGTTACAAAATCCATTGAATACGAGTTTTTATCATATTTTGTAGCAACTTTTACAATTTTTCGGTTATCAATAGAAGCAGGATCATCAGAATAATCTACGACAGTTGTTACATTATTTTCAGTCTGAGTAAGCTGCATAAGTTTTCCTTCTTCATAAACTTGCACTTTCTTCGTTCCAGTCAATTTATAATTTATTTCAGTTTCTCCCTGTAATTTTCCGTTACTTACAAAGAAATATCCACTTTTTTGCGGAAGATCAAATGTAATTTTTCCTGTAAAAATTGCTCCTTTATAATAGATAAAATTGTTATCAACCCTAAAATCAGTTGAATTTAATGCAACTGTAGCCCCTTGCGGATTTTGCGGCTTTGTATAAGTAGCTGACTGATATCTAGTATCTTTTGCATTATTATCTTTATTTTGGTTTGAACAAGATGCCATAAATGCTAAAAATAAGAATTGTGATTGATAATTTTTTTCATTATTTTCACTTCCTTTTTTTAATTATGTTTTTTTGTAAATTATTTTCTTTTAATTTAATAAATATATCTTCTGATTTAAAAAAATTTACTATTTAAATATTTCATTTCTCTATATTTTTATAATTAAAATTTTTTTATTTCTATTATCCATTCTTTCTTTAATTTGTTGTGCTTCTGAATCAGAAATAATTCTTTCACTTTTTATTATGAACTCCGTATTGTTGTCTTTTTATAAGCAGCCATATCAATATCATCTTGAACTTCTTGAATTCTATTTGATGTCATTCCAGCTACAAAACTTGTGATACCTAGTAATTTAAATAGTACATAAACTGCTACGGCAAATAAAATTAATGGTATAGCAAATAATAATCCAAAAAAATGCTAAAATTCCAATTCAATTAATTTTTAAAAAGTAAAAAGTATGTATTGTTTTTGTATCTGTAGCTTCTTCTATTCCTATATTTTTTTCTGAAGTTAAATATCGCTTGTTCAAGATTTTTAAAAAATAATTGCACTGGCTACTGCATGTAAAGAGTATCCGATCATAAAAAAATTGTCGATTCATTTATATGAGCATAGTTTAAGAAATTTAAAAATAAAAAAATACTTTGTAAAATAAATATTACCAAAAATACTTATAATTGTACCTCAATAAATCCTCCTAACCAGTAAATTACAGCATATGTAATCCAGACTTTTCCTTTTTGTTATCCCTTCATTAGCTTTTTTTGTCTTGCCGCTTTTAAATATAATAAATATATGCAGCAGTATTGCTGCTAAAAAATATAGATTTCATTATTAATGAAGAATCATTAATAACTGTTATAAAATGGCTCATATTTCTTTTTTTCCTTTCTTTTTTTATTTTTTTAGTAATTCCATTCATAATCCCCTTTGTAAAATATGTGCTACATTTACATTTGAACCCACTAATGAGACATCAGAGTTTTTTTAAATTTTCTTTAGAAATAAGTTTTGAAATTTCATTATATGTTTTAACTGTTTCTTGTTCCAATTTATTTGGATTTAAGTTTTCTAATTCTTTTTTTGCATTTGTGCGTATTCATCTATATGTTTTCTTTGTTCTTCAAATGTTTTTATATGTAAGATTAAGTTTATAAGTTTTTAATATATCAAGTGGATATGTTGCTTTATCAGTTGATACCAAATTTTTGTTTTTCCTGATGCTCTTCTAGATTCTTCAAAACCTTCAAATTTTTTTCTTTTTACATTTCCTTATTAATTTCACAACCGATAGTAGCATGTATTTGAAGAAATCTTTCATAATTTTTCATCAAAGGAATCAGTATTTCCATAAGGACCACCTGCATGGCTGTAGTATTCTTTTAACATTTCATTTAATCCTTCTGGCGTAAGACACTTTGATTCATCTACTTTTACCTTTTTTTCCACATGATACAGTAAACATAGCTAAAAATAATAAATAAAGTTATAATTTTTTTCATATTTCCTCCATTTTTTTATAAAATCAATTTTTTTATCTTTCTTGATAAAATAATTTTAAAGCAAGAAAAACTGAGATTTCTCCCAGTTTCCATCACTTTAAAAATAACAAAAGATTTAAATACCTATTTAATATTAACTTTTTGCCCATTAATAAAAATTTCAGTTCCAGGATTTTGTGAATCGAAATAAGGATATTTAGAATCATAGAAAGGAGATTGAGTTTTAGCAACTTTTTCCATTTTTTTCATAGCTAGTGTTTGTACTGTTAATTGATTATCCCAAATATACATTGCTAAATTATGATCAAAAATAAATGTCTCTTTGAATTTCTTGTTCCTTTCCTGATTTATCTCTTTCAAAGCATCCTAAAATATTAGAACCATGAGTCCAATATACTGGAAATTTAACATATCCATAAAAAGTTTCACTTCCAATTTCATATAAGAATCCTCCTGGTTTCATTCTACATTCTACATAATTTACTTTTTTTCTGATATTCCTTGTAAATCTCTATGAGTGTATATAGAATTTCTTTCTGCACCATATATATCATCTTCATTTTTATAATCATTTTTATCAAAAAGGATTTACAATTTTCTTATAATTTCCATCTGTAACAAGATATCCCCTAGTTCCTCCAGTTTTTTTCCGGAACTATTTGATGAAGAAGTATCTGTTCCTAATACAGCGCATTCTTTAATTTTTCCAGAAATGCTTTGGTTGGTGCTGCGAATGTTAAGCGCGTGATACTAAAACAATTTTTTCATAGCTGCTCCTTTAATTTTTTAAATTGTTTTGCTTATTATATATCAAGCCTTATTTTTTTTTTTGCTTAGAAAAGATTTTAAATATAGATAATAATGAATATAAACAAATAAATTTAAGTAAATTTTTAAATGACAAAAAGAAAACTGATTAAATGTTCTAAGTTTTATTTAATATTAACTTTTGTCCGTTAATAAAAATTTCAGTTCGGATTTTGTGAATCGAAATAAGGACTTTAAAAAGAATCTAAGTTACCTATTTTTCCGCACCATAGCTATCGTTTTTGCACTGTTAACAGTTATCCAAACCATTACAAATTATGATCTAAATATATAAAATTCCATCAACTTGTTCCTTTCTGATTTATCTCTTAAAACACCCTAAATGCCTTCGAATCTAACAATTTCATATGCAGGAAACTTAACATATCCATAAGGCGTTGTATCCTATTCTGTTTAAAAATTCTCCCCGTTTTATTCACACTCTACATAATTTACTTTTCTGATGTTCCTTACCGTCTCTGTATTGGTATATTAGCCTTTCTTTCTGCATCATATATGTCATCTTCATCTCTACTCAATCATTTTATCAAAAGATTTACAATTTCTTATAATTTCATCTGTAACAAGATACCCTAGTTCCTCAGTTTTCCGGAACATTTGATGAAGATGCAGTATCTGTTCCGATTACAGCGTTCTTTAATTTTTTTCCAGAAAGCCTGCTTTTGGCTGGTACTGCGAATGTTAAGCATAGCATTGATATTAAGAATAATTTTTTTCATGGCTTTCTCCTTTAATTTTTTTAAATTGTTTTGCTTATATTATATATCAGAAGCCTTATGCTTAGAAAAAGATTTTAAAAAAATATGGATATTAATAAAGGGATTTATTAAGTTGGACTTTTTTTCTATATTTCCTGTATAATATTTATGATAAATATGATTTGAAAAAATTAATAAAGTAATTATAAATAAAGAAAGTGGGAGGATTTTATGGATTATAAATTAATTGCAACTGACATGGATGGAACGTTGCTGGATGAAGAACATGGGATAACAAGGGAGAATGTTGAGGCGATTGTGAAAGTTCAAAGGGAAAAGGGTGTTAAATTTGTGCTTGCAAGTGGTAGACCCTAGTTATGCGATGCTTGAGTATGCAAAGGAGCTTCAGATGGATGAGTATGAAGGTTACGTGCTGGCATTTAACGGTGGCGAATTAATTGATATGAAGACAAATGAAGTGATTTTTCACGAAGGGCTGGAAAAAAAGGATATTGAAAATGTTTATAAGGTTTCAAAGGAAATAAATGTTCCGATGATTTTGTATGTTGGAGATACGATTTATGGGACAGAGGCAACAGAAGGAGTAATGTACGAAGCAGATCAATGTAAAATGAAATTCCAAAAATTTGATTCGCTTGAAGAATTAGAAAAAAAAGGAATTGATAAAACTACAAAATGTATGATTATTGGAACGCCTGAAGAAGTATTAATAGCCGAAGAGCATATGAATAAAGTTCATGGAAATGACTACTTTATTGCCATTTCAAAGCCAATATTTTTAGAAATTGCCAATAAAAATGTGGATAAAGGAAAGACATTGAAAAAATTGGGAGAAATCGAAAATATAAAGCCTGAGGAAATGATAGCGGTTGGAGATAGTGCAAATGATAAGCCATTATTGAAACTTGTGGGAATGCCTGTGGCTGTGGAAAATGCTATTCCTGAAATTAAAAGTATTTCTAAATTTATTTCAACTTCAAATGTGGAACATGGATTAAAAACAGTAATTGAAAAATTTTTTGAAATATAATACTATTTCCATTAGAATAAGAGATTTGTTATAAATTCTGTTCACCGAAGAGTCTTAATTCTTGCCAGAAATAGATAAAAATTTTTCAAATTCAAATGGGATTTAGTGTAAATCAAAGAGGAAAGGAAATTATTATGTTCATAGACATTATTAAAGTATTTATTTTAAGTCTTGTGGAAGGGCTTACAGAGTTTATACCTGTCAGCAGCACAGGACATATGATCATTGTAGATCAATTTTTGCAATTATCGAAAAATGAGGAATTTGCAAATGCGTTTAAGATAATTATACAGCTAGGGGCAATTTTGTCGGTAGTTGTGTATTACTGGAAAAGAATTTTTCCGTTTGCAAAAGGGCTTAGTCAAAGTCAGCGGATGGATATTGTTCAAATGTGGATAAAAATAGTGATTGCAGTGCTTCCAGCAGTTGTTTTAGGACTTTTGTTCGATGATGTTATTGATAAAGTGCTGTTTAATTCAGTAGTTGTGGCAATAACGTTGATTATTTACGGAGTTATACTTATTTGGCTGGAATCTGGCGAAAAAAAGGAAGGTAAAATTACTTCAATTACTCAAATGCCTATAAAAACTGCAATTGGAGTGGGGCTATTTCAATGCCTTGCGATGATTCCAGGTACTTCAAGATCCGCTGCCACTATTATTGGAGGAGTTTTGCTTGGATTAAATAGGATTTTAGCGACAGAATTTTCATTTTTCCTTGCAATTCCGACAATGCTTGGAGCAACACTTTTGAAGCTGGTAAAACTGGGAACAGCATTAAGCGGATATGAATGGTTTTTAATTGCATTAGGTTTTGTGCTTTCATTTATATTTGCCTATGCTGTTATTAAAGTCTTTATGAGCTACATTAAAAAGCATGATTTCAAGGTATTTGGATATTATCGGATCATTCTTGGAATAATTGTACTGGCACTTTATTTTGTAGGAGTTATAAAATAGATGATAAGAGCAAATATTGAGATTAATCAGAATAAACTTGAGGAATTTGTGCGTGTACTTCTGCCTGAAAATTATGGTGTTATTTCTGAAAACAGTGAAAAATAATGTAGAAATTAATGTAAATTTTGAAAAGGATAAAAAAATGTGGAAAACTTTTTCAAAAGATTGTGGAAAACTAGAAAATAATGAAAAATAAAAAAATGCTGAATTAATTACTGTAAATACAGCATTGATTGACAAAAATAGTGGCAAAATCTTAAAAAAAGTGACATTTTCACATAAGAAGATAAATGATGAATATTTTGATCAGGCGGAAGTTATGGCAAAGGCCTCATTAATGGAATTATTTGATAAAAAAGATAAATATAAATGGGGAATCTTAATAGGTGTGCGTCCTACAAAGATTATTGGGCGATTTTTAAAAATGGGATTGTCTTATGAAGAAATTGATGAAATATTGGAAAAAATATATTTTGTAAGTGATGAAAAGCGGAAACTTCTGCTAGACATTGTGAAACGTCAAGCACCATATTTAGATAAGGAAACAATAGGAATTTATATTGGAATTGCCTTTTGTCCTACAAAATGTTCATACTGCTCATTTCCAGCCTACCTGCTACGTGGAAAATATGCCGAAAGATATGATGAATATATAGGCTCAATTTATCATGAAATCCGTGAAATTGGGCAATTAACACAGGAACTGGATTTAAAAATTAACACGATTTACATTGGCGGAGGAACGCCTTCGATTTTAACGGCAGAAGAAATTGACAAACTTTTAAAAACAGTAAAGGAAAATTACAATTTGGGTTATTTAAAGGAATTTACATTTGAAGCTGGAAGAATTGACACGATGGATGAGGAAAAATTATCAGTTATTAAAAGTTATGGAGTAAATAAAATCAGCATAAATCCCCAGTCTTTTAATGAAAAGACACTAAAACTCGTAAATCGCTACCATAACAGGGAACAGTTTGACAACGTTTACAAAATTGCTAAAAATCTTGGATTGGAAATAAATATGGACTTGATTTTGGGACTGCCACGTGAAACTACAGAAGATATTCTGTATACGATGGATGAAATTTCAAAGTATGATATGGAAAATCTGACAATTCATAATTTGGCAATAAAAAAATGCAAGCCGTCTTAATAAGGAGAATTATGCCCATAAAGATGTGCTGGATTATGGGAAAATTTATGAAAAAAATTGGAAATGTTACTAAAAAAATAAAGGGCTTTTTCCATATTATATGTATCGCCAGAAAAACAGCTTTCAATGGGGAGAAAATCTTGGATATTCATTAAATGGATGTGAATCGATTTACAATATTGAAATGATTGAGGAAAAATAAGACAATTATTGGAATTGGGGCTGGGGCGATTACGAAACTTATCTGGTTTGATGAAGAGAAAAAGCGGGATAATATAAAAAAAGGCTTGTAAATCCTAAAAGATCCGCTAGTTTGGATAAATGAGCTGGAAGATCGGCTGGAACGGAAAAAAAGTCTGAAATTAAAAGAGTGTTTAAAAAAAGATTTTTTTTAGAATTATAACAGTAAACTTATGTTTTTGGAACTGTAAATCAGATGTAATAAGCGGCAAAAATATAAAATATATGAAAAAAACTATATTAATTATGTAAAATATATGATAAAAATAAAGTGTATAGTAAAAATAAAAAGATATGTAAAAATAAGGAGGTATTTTGATGAATTATCAAAATTTAGTAAATGGAGAGTGGAAAGACTCTAAAAATACAATAACTATTTATTCACCAATAAATGGGGAAGAACTTGGAACAGTTCCAGCTATGTCAAGAGAAGATGTTGATTATGCTATGGAATCTGCCAGAAAGGCTTTGCCTGCTTGGAGAGCATTGTCAGCCGTAGAAAGAGCCGCATATTTGAATAAGGCTGCTGATATTCTTGAAAGAGACAAGGATAAAATTGGGGAAAACTTGGCAAAGGAAGTAGCCAAAGGAATTAAAGCCGCTATTTCAGAAGTTGTGAGAACTGCTGATTTAATTAGATATGCCGCTGAAGAAGGGCTTAGAATCACTGGAGAATTTGTAAATGGTGGAGGATTTGAAGCAGGAAGCAAGAGAAAATATGGAGCTGTAAAAAGAGAGCCAGTTGGTGTTGTTCTTGCAATTGCGCCATTTAACTATCCTGTAAACTTATCAGCATCTAAAATAGTGCCAGCTTTAATCGGAGGAAATGTAGTAATTTTCAAACCGCCTACACAAGGTTCAATAAGTGGATTATTATTGACAAAAGTATTTGCAGAAGCTGGAATTCCAGCGGGAGTGCTTAACTCTGTAACTGGAAAAGGTTCTGAAATCGGAGATTATTTGATTGAACACAAAGAAGTAAACTTTATAAACTTTACAGGAAGTACACCAATTGGGGAAAAAATTGGAAAACTTGCTGGAATGCGTCCAATTATGCTTGAATTAGGTGGAAAAGATGCTGGAATCGTATTAGAAGATGCAGATTTGGAAAATGCCGCTAAAAATATCGTAGCAGGGAGCATTTAGTTATTCTGGACAAAGATGTACTGCCATTAAAAGAGTACTTGTAATGGATTCAGTTGCAGATAAATTAGCAAACTTGATAAAAAGAAAAAGTTGAAAAAAATTAACTGTTGGAGATCCTTTTGACAATGCTGACATTACAACAGTAATTGATACTCCATCAGCAGACTTTATCGAAGGATTAATAAAAAGATGCACAAGAAAAAAAGGTGCAAAAAGCATTAACAACAGTAAAAAAAGAGAAAAAAATCTAATCTGGCCAGTAGTTTTTTTGACAACGTAACAACTGATATGAGAATCGCCTGGGAAGAACCATTTGGACCAGTATTGCCAATTATCAGAGTAAAATCTGTAGATGAAGCAGTAGAAATTGCAAATAAATCAGAATATGGACTTCAATCAGCAGTATTTACAAAAAATTTCCCATTAGCATTTGAAATTGCTGAAAAATTGGAAGTAGGAACAGTACATATAAATAACAAGACTCAAAGAGGGCCTGACAGCTTCCCATTCTTAGGAATTAAAGGTTCAGGAGCAGGAGTTCAAGGGATAAAAATACAGTATAGAAAGCATGACAAGAGTTAAATCTATCGTATTTGATATATAAAAATTAAGGGATGTTTTCTTTCGGGAAAGCATCTTTTTTTACATTTAATTTTTAAAATTACAAATGGAAATTATTTTAGAGGAGGATTTTTCCTATGAAAAAAAGGTAACAATGCTTCTAACATTAGCTTTAGCAGTACTATCATCTAGCTGCTCTTATTTTAAGATTCCTAAAGGTGATGGAAGAGAAAAAAAGCGGGAAATTTGTGTACTTATACGACAAAGGGAGAATTTATAGGCTGTGAGCCTATAAGATAGTAAAAAAATTAAAAAAATATAGGAGGAAATGTTATGAAAAAAAGGCATTATTATTTTTTTATTTGCTGCATCTGTAATATTTGCTGCAGGACCAAAAGTTCCTTATACTCACGAAGGATTTTATTCTACAGATAAAGTTCAGAAGGCTGTTCATTTTGTATCTGTTGATGACATTAAGAAAAGTTTAGAAGGGAAAGGGCCTATTAATGTAAGTTTTGATATTGATGATACATTGGTGCATTCAAGCGGTTACTTTAATTACGGGCAATATCATTTCCAAATTCCAGGAGATAAAAGAGGAGCTGCAAGTTATTTGTATAATCAAAAATTTTGGGATTATGTTGCTGAAAATGGAGATGAACACTCAATTCCAAAACAATCTGCAAAAGATTTAATTAAAATGCATTTGGAAAGAGGAGATCACATATTTTTTTCATTACAGGAAGAACAAAAACATTCAAAAAGATAAAAAAACTATACTTCAACAAAAATTATCAAAAAAACATTGCAAAGATACTTTGATTTGCCAGAAAGAAGTTTATGTAGAATATACAGCTGATACTCCGACAGGTGGCTACAAATATGATAAATCATATTATATGAAAAAAACACAATGTTTCAATTCACTACGGTGACAGCGACGATGATATTTTTAGCTGCAAGAGAATTAGGAATTCGTGGAATAAGAGTTCAAAGAGCTTACAATTCTACAAATCCTCAAAAAAATGAATGGTGGATACGGAGAAGAAGTTTTAATAAATTCAGCTTGGTAGAAAAAAATAAAAAAAGTAAAGATTTCCGTTTTCTCATTTTTCTTTAACAAATATATGTTATTCTTTAGTTAAGAAGGAAATAAAATTAAGAAAAAAATTAGGAAAGAGGTATTTAAAATGAAAAAGATGTCTATTTTAATTGGAATTTTTACAGTCTTTTTGTTAAATTGCTTTGTTTTAAGTGCATATTCTATGTCTATAATTTAAATGAAACGTCATGGGAATTGGTACAAAGTTAATCGAAAATGGAAAAAAATGTTGAAATTCCGAAAGGGAGCTAAGATTACAATTAATTTTTTTCAGAAAAATGAAAATTAATGGATTTTTCAGGGATAAATAATTATTCTGGAGATTATAAAGGTAAAAAAATAACTCGACTTTATCAGCTGATGTGGCTACAACTTTGATGGCAGGTCCAGAAGAATTTGATGAATATTGAACAAAAATTTTTCTTGATATTTTACAATCTTTTCCAAAAAAATCAGTTATAATGCTAGCACTTTTGACTTTGAGTAAGAATAAAAAGGAAAGTCTGGACTTTTTAAAGTCTTTGACATTGAAATAAAACAGTTGCAAGATACAAGTTGGAAACTTTTGAACATGGATGGAAAAAGATGTTAGCAAATTGATTTCAAAAAAATGAGAATAGTATTACCACTTTCATTTTAGTGAAAATGGAATAAATGGTAAATTCAGGAATAAACAATTATTTTTGGAGATTATGAAATAACTGATAATAATATTAAAAATTGGTCCTCTTGGTTCAACAAGAATGGCAGGTCCCTGAAAAATCTTATGAAAGTTGAAAGGGAATTTTTGGAACTTTTTAGGAAATTCTAAAAAGTTAAATTATCTGATCAAAAAACTTTGATTTTGACAACAGATAAGGGAAAAAAACTTTGATATTTGAAAAAAAGTTAATAAATAAAAAAATTTTTGAATTATAGTTAGGCAAATTTATTTAATAAGGGAGTTTTGACTCCTTTTTTTATAGTCTAGTAAGTTAATTAATGTAATTTTTTTAAATTTATTTTAGTGTACTTTTTTTGTAAAAAAATTGAAAAAAAGGATATATCTATGATACAATTTTTGTATAGAATATTGAAGAAAAAGTTATAAATGTGAGTGCTGGAGTAATTCACTAAAATGATAAAATTAATGTAATAAAAAAATATTATAAAAAAACTAATTTTGAAAGGAATAAAAAAATATGAAAAAAATAAATTTTTGACTGCGATATGTATGTTATCAACTTTTGTAGGAACAAATCTTCATGCAAAAAAACATCGAAGGGGAAAAAACTGTAAAATCTAAAAACTTCTCATAAGCCTTTAAACGTAAAAAAAGTTCATAGTAGTGGAAATAGCGGAATTTATGGAGTTTCTGCAAAAAATAAAAGTGATCTTGTTGAGACAAAAATGGCAGAATTAAGACAAAGACATAGAAAGGCGATGACTTCGGGATCAACTCAAGAAAGAAAAAGAGCGGCTGTAGAAAAAAAACTTTTAACTTCCTATAGCAAGTGGCGTGGGACAAGATATGTATTAGGAGGAGATTCTAGAAAGGGTATAGATTGTTCAGCATTGACACGTAGAGTCTATCGTGAAGTTTTTCAATAAGGAGCTTCCGAGAGTTTCAACACAGCAAGTAAAGCAAGGGACAAGAGTCTCAGCCAAAAACTTGAGATCGGGAGATATTGTTTTCTTTAAGCCTGGAAATAGAACAAATCATACAGCAGTTTATGTTGGTAATACACTATTTATTAATGCCTCTTCTTCAAAAGGAGTTGTAATGTCATCATTAAAGAGTCCATACTGGAGAAAAATATTTCAGATATGGAGTAAGAGTTCATAATGTTTAATGTTTTTGAACTTTATTGGAAAATAAAAAAAGGGAAAGCGGGAATTTTTATGAAAATATCAAAAAAATTAACAATAATGTTATTTGGGATATTATTAATAGGATGTGTTTTAAATGGAGCTGTTAAAAAGAAAAAAATCCTGTTATAAATGATAAACGCAGGGAACTTGTATTTAAAAAAATTTAACTGCAATAAAAAAATATATACTGTAAATTATATTACAGATGAAATAGTTCAACTTTTGGATATGAAAACATATAAAAAAATGGCAGCTGGATAGGGTTGTATCTTCAAATGGAGAAAAAAATATAGCGATGAAAAATGTCAAAAAATTCATATAAAGGGAAATCGCATGATGCTTACACAAAATGGAAGAAATACTTCTTGTCTTTTAGTCAAGTAATGCAGTTTTTTTATTCAAAAAAATAGCAATAAATCAATTCAGCAGTTTAAATTTATAAATTTAAAATTAATTTTATTATTAACAAGGGATTCTAATCCCTTGCCAAAAAAATTCAAGACAAATCAATCATTTCAATTTATGTTACTTCAAAAAAATCAGCTAAAATTTAAATAATTAAAAAAATGGATAAGCATATTTAAGGCAAGGAATACAAGGATTGATGAGTAAATCATAAGAATATGACATTTAAACTAAAATTGTTATAATTGTATTTTTTTTAAAAAAATTATATGGTATAATATTAATAAAATAAACAGGGAGGAAGATTTGTATGAAAAAAATGCTATTAATGGCAATACTGCTAATAGGAGCAATAAGTTATGGAGCAGCAGGACTTGATTTAAAATTTAATACAGATGGAAAATTACATGAGGAAAAAAACTGTTAAATAGAAGCATAGTTTCGGAAGATACAGAGTTAGAAATAAGAAAAAAACAGGAAATGGAGAGTATGAAATCGTACGTTCTTCTGAGGATCCTGACAGTGAAGCATCTGTTGAAAAAAAGCAACAGTGAAAAAAATTCTATTTGTGATGAAACTATCTGCATTGGATATGATGTGGAATTGAAAAAAAGGCAGTATTCATAGATCCTGAAGACATGAGAGTTATTTATCCTGAATGGTAAAAATTCGTGCATTTAACAAGGAGAGAGAAATAGGCAAAAAGAACAAAAAAATAATTGTATAGCAATAGATGTTGTTGTTTGTGACTCTCATTTTTCTTTAATAAATTTACGATACAATAATTAATGAAAAATTGAATAATAAAAATGGAGAAAAAAACTTATGAAAAAAACTATTTTTTTTACATTAACAGTACTATTAATGGGAGTTGTCGCATGTTCAAAAATCTGGAAAAAGATGAAAAAAAGGAAACGAAAGAAACGGAAATAAAGCAAGAAGTTAATAAAAACAACGGCAGTTTCTTCAAGCAGCATAAAAATCAGAAAGCAGTTATGAAACTCAAATATTGGAAAGAATGGAAGCAGTAAAAAGGAAATTCAGCCAGCTTTGGATTCTGGAGTGACAGCAGACATGAATAATGCAATTCAAAAAAATTAGGAGATTCATGGGAAGCAGAAATGAAAAAAAGGTTTATGAATTGTTATTATCAAAATTATCAGAAAATGAAAAGGCAAAAAATTGCAAAAAAAGAGCAGGAAGAATGGATAAAAAAAGTTAAGGAAGATGTTGAAAAAAAGCACTGAAGAGTCAGAAGGTGGAACAATATCAGGAACTCTAGGAGGAAATGCCTGGGCAAGTGGAATAGAGAAAAGAACTTTAGAATTGGCAAAAAGATATGATTTATTAAATAATAAATAATATTTACAGATTAAAAAAATAATGAAGGAGAAACATTAGTTATGAAAAAAATAAAGTTTTTAAAAATATTTGTAATTATGATTTTATCAGTAAATATAAGTTATGCAGGAAGTAATCCAAAAATAGATAAAGCAACATTTCAGGAAATAGATGCTGTATATGCAAAAAGATAAAAAAATGGAGTTTATGTCTGGGAAAAATAGAGGGTGGAAAAAAATTAGAAGGAATAGATCCGATTACTTTTTCAAATTATAAATATTAGCGGGAGTGCGCGTCGATATCTAAAAAGATAAAAAAATGGAATTTACAATATTGATGGAGATAGTGATAATTTGGTACTGGAAAAAAATTACCATATGATCCTCAGACGTATGAAGTGATAAATCAATTGTATTCAAAAGATAAAAAAACAATATTTATTATTCAAATAGAAAAAAATAATAGGAGCAGATTTACCTACATTCCAAATAGGAAGTGATGGTTTTTCAAAAGATAAAAAAATAATATTTATTTTGGGGGTAAGAAAATATTGGGTGTTGATAGAGACACCATTAAGATAATAGAACTTCCTTATATAAAGGATAAAAAAATAATGTTTACTACGGAAATAAAAAAATAGAAGGAGCAGATAAAAACACATTTGAATTAACATATGATTTTTGGATCTGTAGTAAATGGATATTATTCAAAAGATAAAAAAACAATGTCTATTATGAAAATAAGAAATTAAAAAGGTATAGATGTAAAAAAACATTTAAGAAAAATAAGCAGATTAGTTGACAATTTTTCTTATAGAAGATAAAAATGGATTTTACATTGTTGAGAAAAGACGGAAGTATAGCTCCGATAGACGGTAAGGAAGTGGATATTGAAAATCTTTCACAGTTAGCAATCAAAAACTAACTTGTATCACGATAAGGACAGTATGTATTTTGTAAAAAAATCATAAACTTGTAAAAAAATAAAAAGATGCTCCTAAAGGTTGATCCATATAATTTGTCGACATATAATGACAAATATATAAATAAGTATAATGTAGTTTATTACTTAGACACAGATGAAGGTGCATTTAGAAAAACTTGAAAAAAAGCAGAAAGCTATCAGTTTAGTGCATATGGCGATACTGAATATGCAAAAGGAAGAAAAAAACGTTTATTTTAAAAGGTAAAATTTTAGCTGATGCTGATTATGAAAGTTTTGGTATGAAAATATAATCATGAAAAGGATGTATATGAAATAAGAGATAAAAAAATAAAGTTTATGAAACAGTAAAAAGCAGACTAGAAAAAAATAATAAGTAAAATAAAAAACTCTCATTTTTCTTTAATAAAAATTATGATATATTATTAGTGAAAAAAATAAACAAAGAAGAAAAAAATAGAAAGCGGAGGGAATGAAAATGAAAAAAATTATTATGGCATTATTGCTATTGATGGGAGTCATTGGGTTTTCAGAAGAAGAATTTAGTTACAAAGGTTATGATTTGCCTTTCACAAGCGATGGAAAACTGCATGAGAAATATTGCTGAAAAAGAGATATCAGCAGATGATACTTCAATAGAAATCAAAAAAATTGAAAAAAATGGGAAGTATCAGTTCTGGGATTACGCTTCTGATACTGGAGATGAAAAATGAGCCGCCACGAATTACAAATGCAGTTAAGGAAAAAAATGTGCTTTTGTGATGAATATATCTGTATTGGATACGATACAAAATTAAAAGATCCAGTAATTTTTGAATAGAAAAAAACGAAAAAGAATAATTAGTATTGTACGAGAAAAATCATGATAAAATTGATGATCCTGAACATTTGAAAAGAGTTCCCTGAAGATAATCCTGAAATGTATAAATTATACCGTGATTATTATAAACTGTATAAATAAGTTGTGATTAAGAAATGATAAATTTAAACAGAAAGAGCAGGGTAATAATTATTAAAAAAAGTATTGTTTTTTTAATTATGGCGTTAGCTGTGATACCAGCATTTGCGATAAAGGTTACGACAGATGGAAAATATAATCAGGATATAATTAATATCTGAATTTTGTTGAAAATTAAGTTGATTAAAAAAGAGGTTTGTGATTTAACGTAAAATACAAAAAATAGGAGTTGATAAAAAAATGAGAAAAATTATTAATAGCAGGATTATTACTTTTTAGGAGCTGTTGCATTTGCAGGGAAATATGAAAATGAATTGACAAAAAGAATGAAAAACTTTAGAAGAAAAAAAGCACAGGCTGGATGGGATAGTGGAGTAAGAGCTGATATGATAAATGCTTCACTAGATTTGGATACTGAATGGGAAAAAGAAATGAATAAAGTCTATGATTTGATTCTAAAAAAACTGCCAGCAAAGGAAAAAAAGTAAAATTTAAAAGCTGAACAGCAAAAAAATGGATAAAAGGATAGAGAAACTAAAGTTCAGAAGGCGTACGATAAATATGAGGCAGAAGAAGGACCAAGAATGGCTGGGGAACTTGCCGCTAGTGATAGATTATCAATAACAAAAAGACAGAGCATTGCAATTGGCAAAAAAGATACGATAAATTAAATAAATAAGAAATCCTAATAAATTTAGGGCTTGAGTAAAAATAATTATAGTTTTTTTGAGTTCTATTTTTTTAATAAGTTTTACTATAAAAAGGAAATAGTGTAAAATTTCAGCTATTTCCTTTTTTTTTATCAGATCTTTTAATTCTGTTGCATGCAGTCTTACTTTTTTTATTATTTTTCAAATAAAAAAACGCCATTCATCAAATGTCTAAAAAAAGAAATTTTTTTAAAAACATAGATTTCTTGGCGTAATTTTAAATGAATTTATTAGTCTCTAATAGTTGCTAACAATTCTCCTAATACTTCAACTGCTTGTTCAGCATCAGGCCCTTCAGCGTGAACTGTAACTTCTGAACCGTTTTTAATTCCAATTGATAATAATTTCAATAAAGATTTTCCGTTTACTTTTTTCCCTTCATTTTCAACTTCTACTTTACTTTCAAATTCTTTTGCTTTAGCAACAAATACTCCACCTGGTCTTGTATGTAATCCTGTAGGATTTGTCATAGTAACTGTTTTACTTGCCATTATTAGTCCTCCTTAAATATCATTACTTTAATTTTACAACAGTTTTTGGCATTTGTCAATAAGCAGTAAAAAACATTTTTTTTGATTAAAAGGAAAGATACATAATAATCTAATTTTAGAAAATATTTTTTTAAAGAGATTTTTTTCTGTAACATTAACTAATAATGAATGAAAATTAGTATAAGTCACATTTCCAGGCTTACTATTCTTTATTTTTCTTGACAAATTTTTCTTTCACAGTAATCAACTGTAACTTTATCGCCTTTTTTGCTTTAGAATATTCACAAGCGAGATTTGCGGCATAAATTAAAAGCATCTTCAGGAAGTTCTTGATTATTTCGTAAAAAATAAGAACATGGCTTCCAGGAATATCCTTTATATGCATCCATATATCGTTTGGCTGCCCTTTAGAAAAGGATATTTCCTCATTCTCTTTATTATTTCTTCCAACAAAGATTTGAAAAACCTTTATAGTCAAATGACAATAATTCACGTTTTTGTTTTATTCAATTTAATTTTATTTTTTTATTTTATTTCCATTATCTGATAAATTCAGTTCATTTTCAATTTCTTCAATCCCAATAAAATCATTTTCCTTTTTCAATGAACATTTTTATTTCTTCAAAATATTTTATTTCATCCTGAATGTCGGAAAAATCTTATATTTAAGGCTGAAATAGTACGTTTTCCTTTATTATACTTATTATAATAAAAATTTAAATTATCATTTGGAGATAAAAAGCGGATCAAGATTTATCGTAATTTCTTGATTATTATAAAAAAATCAAAAAAACTGTAACTTTTTCATTCCATATTTTATCTGATGCATATTTGCCGCAAAAATATCTCCGATATTTTTTTATAATTTTCAAAAATTTTTCATTTTTTTCAAGTCAACTTTTATATTTTTTTCTATTTTTTTGAATTTTTTTATTTTGCGAATCAACATATTTTAACAAACTTTTCTTTTTCACTAATGACATTGGAAGTAATTGTTGTTTTAAAAATAAGCATTTAAGCCTTCATTCAAAGTTTCAAAAATATTTTCTGTTATTTTTTTATTTTCTGGATTAGTATTTTTCCTTCTGACTAAATTCTGAAAACTCATTATAAGTCAGCACTTTCTGAATTTTTTTCCACGATTTAATATTTCATACATTACAGGTTTGTAACTAGACAAATACTTTTCAAAAAAACATCGTAATCTTGTGAACACTGTACCGCAAAAAAGCACGCCCTAGCACCTTCAATCTTTTTCCAAAAAAAGTTTCTGTTTCAAATGGAAAATTTTTCCTTTTCCAAATAAATTGGCGAAATCTTTTTTTCCTCAAAAAGGGCAATGTGTATTTTGCTCCAGTCATAATAACACGGTTTCCAACATCAATCGAAGTAAAAAAGTGCAGACAGAATTTTTATCTTTACAAGTCAGGAAAAATATTACTTGCCTTTCCCATAATTTCAATAATTAACGTATACTTTTCCACATCTCCAAATTGATTTAACTTTTTCAAAGTCAAAATATACAATCCTGTCAAAAGCCTTCCTGTCTAATATTAATTAAAATAGAATTTTTGCAGGTGCTTTTTTTAATGAAAGCAGAAATTTTGACTGGAAGTCAGTATTTGGATCTTTTTCATCTTTTAAATAAAAAAATAGTTGAATTATCCTTTACTTGAAAAAAAGCAGGTTATTTTTTTCCAAAAAAAGAGTGAAAAATGACACTCTGTCATATTGAAAAAAATTTTTTTGTCAATTTATATCGTAATATTTTTTTCCTTTATTTCCTTTACAAGAAATGAAATTCCAATTCCATCTAAATAGAGCATATTTCCCTCCTTTTTTTTATTTTTTTATATTTTTTTTCAGTTATTTTTTTAAAGTGCATTTTTTTCTAACCATGATATTTTTCAGCATCCTCAACATTTAGTACCTTTTTCATCTCCATCAACAATCATGTTTATTAAATATTTATCAATATTTAAAAATTTTGATTAGCGATTTTATTACAACGCCTTTTTTTCGTTCAAATATTTTCTAATGGCTGTGCTTCCCTTGATTGAAGATACTTGAACTAAATCGCCCTTTTTCAAAAATTCAAGATTGATTCAGGCTGGATGTCCTTTTTGACTTTATTAAGATTTCTCATAATTGTTTCAAAAAAACTTCAACAAATGTATCTAATTTTTTTCCTTTGGAATATCCTCTGTTATTTTTTTCTAAAATAGTCGAATGGAAATTACCGTGATAATTTAAGGCAACCTCTCCCTTTTTGAGTCAGTTTAACAAAAAACTTTACGTCTGTCGGTATTCGACCGAGAACGTTCTAGAAATTGCTTTTCAGTTAATTTGTTTACAGCAACAGAAGCTGTTCCCATTGTAATGCCCAATTTATCAGAAAGTTCATTCATTGTAATTTCATTTTCTCCAATTGCTTCAATGATATGCAGTTCCGATGTTGTCAAGCACTTTATTACCTGATTTAAGTTAATTTCTTCAATTTTTATAGTATGTTTTATAAAAAGTTGTCTAATAGATTTTCAATTTTCTCATACATTTTGATTTTTCCCCTTTCTTAATTTTTTTGTGTTTTTTTCTTTATTTTAAAGATTCAATTTTTTTCCTTGTAATTTCCGCTAAAAAAATATGAACCTGCAACTAAAATATTTGCTCCAGCTTCCTTCACAAGTTTTGCAGTTTCATTGTTTATTCCGCCATCCACTTCAATGTCAATATTTTTTTATCAATTTCTCGCAAGTCCTTTATTTTTCTGAACCATTTCAGGAATAAATTTTTTGACCATCAAAAGCCAGGATTTACAGTCATAATTAGCACCATGTCAATATTTTTTTAATTCATATTTTAAAAATATCTAGCGGAGTAGAAGGATTTAGTGCAACTCCTACTTTTTTCTCAAAAGATTTTATCAGCTGAATTGTTCTGTTCAGATGTTTTACAGCTTCAGCATGAACTGTGATAATATCAGAAAAACTGTGCAAAAATCTTTTATCAAATAATCAGGCTCATTTACCATTAAATGAACATCAAATACAAGATTGCTATGCTTTTCTTAAAGATGAAATAACAGGAGCTCCATAACTGATATTCGGCACAAAGTTCCCATCCATAACATCCAAATGCAGATATTCTGCTCCAAATTTTTCCACTTCTGCGATTTCTTCCCTTAATTTACTGAAATCCGCAGCAAGCAGAGAAGGCGATATTATAACCTTTTTATCCATAAAAATCAACTCTTTTTCTTTAGTAATATTTGTTCAAATGAAAATTATTTAAGTATACTTTAAAAAAATTTTTATATTTTTCTAGCGAATACAAGTAAAAAAATCGTATCGTTCCCTTGAAATATTTCCAGTTTTCCACATTTTCCTTTATTGCACAATTTGGCTCATTTACGTGAATACAGTCACGGAATTTACAGTTAGGAATAAATTCCAGAAATTCTGGAAATAATTTTTCCAATTCTTTTTTATTTTCCAGCTTTGGAAAGTCCAGCGTTGAAAATCCAGGCGTATCTATTAGATAAGAGTGGGGAGCTGTCATAAAAAATCGGCTCTCTATTGTTGTGTGCCGTCCTTTTCCAGTTTTTCCGCTGACATCATTTGTAGTTAATACTTCTTCTCCAATTAAAGTGTTAATAAGCGTTGATTTTCCAGCTCCAGATGGTCCTGAAACTACGACGGATTTTTCATTTATGTATTGCTTTAATTCTGAAAGTCCAGTTTTTGTTTCGGTAGAAATTGGAAAAATGGAAATTGCCTCTTTAAAAATTTTTTTGAATTTATTAAAAAAATCTTCCAGCTCTTCTTGTGAAGCCAAGTCAATTTTAGATAAGATTAGCACAACTGGAATATTTTTGAGAATTTGCATTCAAAAAGCATTTTTCTGAAAAATTTGTAAAATCAAAGTCTGGACTTTTTTTATTGCAAATAAAATACCAATAAAATCAATATTTGCGATAAGCGGGCGATATAAAAGTTTTTTTCCTTTTCTCAATTTTTTTCAATAACTTTTTTTCTTTTTCATCAAATTCTACCATATCACCGATTATACAATTCATTTTGTTATTTTTTTCACTTTTTAGCGTTCCACGTAATTTACATTCATAAATATTTTTCTTCACTTAAATTTTTGGAATTTTCATCTAGAACATAGTAAAATCCCTTTATTTTTTTCTAATAACTTTTCCTTTTTATAAAAAAATATTTGGGAGAAATTTTAAAATCTGCAGTTTATAGAATAACTATATAGTAACAAGGGGCCTTGACCACTTGATAATTAAAATTACATAGTTATTGAACCAAGTTTAATAAAGCCTTAAAATAACTCCCGTCTCCTTTCTTTATTTTTTTCTATATTTAATTTATAACTTTAGATAGCAAATCTAATTTTTTTATATTTCTAGTCATCATCGTCTCCACCGCCAGTATTTGGTTCATTGGAATTTCCACCGCTATTTGAATTATTAGTCGGAGAAGCAGGTGTTGTATTACCATTACTTTTGCTGCTTGTCATTTTGTTGAGGATTTTTTTGATTATCTATTTGATTTATTGTATCATCAATAGTTTTTTCAATTTCTTTTTCATTTATATTATCTCGAGAACGGTTAATAATTTCTTCATTTGATTTAGCACGTTTTTTTGCACTCGCTCCATTATTTATTACAACAGATACTTTCTGTCCACGCTGTATTTTTCGTTCCAGCTGCAGGATTTGTAGAAATAATTGTATTTACCGGCAATGTTGGATCATTTGTTTGAGATATTGAGCTAATTTCAAGTCCAATTTGCTTTAATACTTCTCTTGCATCATTTAAATCAAGTCCTGTTATATTTGGCATAACTGATGGATCTATCATTTGCTGTGAAGAAACAAGTATTGATATTTTCTGGTTAATTTCCAGTTTTGTACCTGGTTTTGGATAAACTCCCAAAATAGTGTTGTATTTTTGGTTAGATGGATAATAATCAATTGTTTCAATTTGAATATTTAACCCTTTTAGCCGAGATCTTGCCTCAAGCAGTTCCAATCCAATAATATTAGGGACTTTTACATCTTCCCCATTATTAACCCAGATTCTTACAACTCTGTTTACTTTTACTTCCTTTCCAGATCGTGGATCCTGATTATACACCGTATCTAGCGGCACCTTTTCTGTTTTGGAATTAATAACCTTGACTTTTAATCCAGCTTCCTTCAAATATTTTATCGCTTCTTTCTTGTCAAGCCCCTGTAACATCAGGAATAACAGTAAGTCTAGTGTTAAAAAAATGACGTTCAAAAACATCTTTTCCAAATATTGCTAGTGTAACTAGACAAATCACTACAATAACAGTTTTAAAAGTTTTAGCATAACTAAATTTATATTGTGTGGCCATTTTTCACCTCGTTATTTTTTTATTTATAATTCTTTATTTTATATAATACCATAAATATTGAAAAAAATGATATATATTATTTTTTTCTAAAAAAATCTTAAAAATAAAAATAAAAATTTCTCATTTACTTTTTAACAAAAAGATAGCAAGAAGTCGTAGGCTTTCTACAAGTGGGAGATGAATTGCTTTTTATTGAAAAAAAGGATACATCCATGATATAATTTTTGTATAAAATATCAAAGAAAAATCATTAATAATAAAAATTTCTAAAAAAATAATTAAAAAAATAATATTCAAAAATCAAAAAGGAGGTGTAATTTCATGAAATATAATTTAGCATTCAAATACAGAATTTATCCAAATAAAGAGCAGGAATTATTGATAAATAAGACTTTTTGGATGTGTTCGTTTTGTCTACAACAAAAATTTTTGTATACTGCGAATAAATTTTATGAAGAAACTGGAAAAAAATAAAAATAATTACACCTGCCAGTTTGAAGAGTGAAAATCAATTTCTAAAAGAAGTAGACAGTCTAGCACTTTCAAATGCTCAATTGAATGTAAAACGATCGTTTACGAATTTTCTTTCAAAAAGAAAGCAAAAGTTTCCAAGATTCAAATCTAAAAAAAGAATGGTGTTAAAAAGTTATACGACAAATTGTGTGAATAATTCGATCCGAATTGAGGAAAAACAAATATTTAGTTTTGCCAAAATTGAAAAAAAGTTAAATTAAAATATCATAGAGAAATACCGAAGGATTACAAGATAAAAGTCAGTAACATTGACAAACAGTAATGGAAATTACTATGTTTCCATCTTGACAGAATTTGAAAAAAAGAAATTCAAAAAAATCCAAGTAATGATAAAGTGATTGGACTTGATTTTTTTCAATGTCTGAATTATTTGTCAGTTCTGAAAACCAAAGATCTGATTATCCAAAAATATTTTAGGGATGTTGGAAGAAGAATTAAAAAAATTACAGAAATCATTATCGAGAAAAGTGAAATTTTCTAAAAAAATTGGTATAAGCAAAAAAAGCGAAAAATATCAAAATTGCATGAGTATATCAAAAAAATTGTCGAAGAGATTTTTTTGCATAAATTATCGAAAAAAATTGTCTGAAGAATATAATGCTGTGGTTGTCGAGGATTTGAATATGAAAGGGATGAGCCAGGCATTAAATTTTTGGGAAAAAGTGTAGGAGATAATGGGTGGGGAATGTTTTTGAAGATGCTTGAGTATAAACTGATGTTTTTAGGGAAACAATTTTTTTGAAGATAGATAAGTGGTTTCCCATCATCGAAAAACTTGTAGTAAATGTGGAAACGTTAAAGAGAAACTGAAATTATCAGAAAGAAGTTATAAATGTGAGTGTTGTGGGATTGAAATTGATAGAGATTACAATGCGGCATTGAATATAAAAAAACATTGGAAAAGAAATGTTAAAATATTAGGAAATAAAGAAACAGGGCAGGGACTGCCCTGAAGAGCTAGTAAATATATTTGGCTAGCAAAAGCAGATACTTCCAAGAAGCTCCCGCTTCTAAAAAGCGGGAGTAGTTCACCTTTATCGTGTTATACTTAATTTAGAAAAATAAAAAAATTTGGAAAAATAAATAATCAAGTGAAATTATGGAGGGAAAAATGAAAAAAGTAGCAATTGCGCTATTTTCTCTGTTAAGTGTATTTTCATTTGGAGCGAATGAAAATCTTGTGAGAAAAATTAGTGTTACGGGAAATGCAGAAAGGGAAATTATGCCAGATTTAGCAAAAATTAATTTCAAAGTTGAAGTGAAGGGGAAAAACTTAAATCAGGCAACAAATGAGGTAAATAAAAAAAGTTGAGAAATTTAAGAATGATTTGAAAGCTAGAAGAATATCACTGGAAAATCTGGAAACAACTGCATTTTATAATAGAAAAGGGACGGAATATGAAGATGATGAGGATATTTTTGGATGTAAAGACAGTTCCAGGCAAGAATGTGAAAAAAAGCTGAGAAAAAAGCCGACTTCCTATGATGTGAAAAATGTCGATGCTTGTGAAAAAAATACAGATTTTAACAAGATTTCAGCATTAATCGACTTGGAAGATGGAGATAATTTACAAAGTATTCAGAAAAAAATTTTTGATGAAAATACGTTTGCATTTAATATAAATGAAAAATGGAACAACAGTTGACCAGGCTTTTAAATAAAGTGTTTAACAAACTTAATACTTCTAGAAGAAAAGCTAGTTTCAGCCGGGATTCCTGAAAGTGATATTATTTTGAGCGATTATGAAATAGAAGAAAAACTATACAGAAAAATAAAGGCACAAAAAAAGATGTTTACTATGTTACAGATGAATTTGTGCTTACAACAAAAAATATAAAGGAACTTAATACAATAATTTCAATTGCCGATGACAACGGAATAAACATAAACGGCTCAATTAATTTTGACTTGTCAGATAAAGACAGAATTGAGTCAGAAATGTATAAAGATGCTTATAATCAAACAAAACAGAAAGCAGAAAGCATCTTACGTTCGAGCAAGATGAAACTGGGAGAACCTATTATTGTGAGTGAAGATGTGGAATTTCAGCAAAAGATGATTGACAGGATTGATCAGGACTGGAGTGTGGCTTACGATGCAGCACCAACGGCAGAACTTGAATATTCAAATGCTAAAGTTATAACTCAGGCAGTGGAAGTGCCTGTACCTATAGCAATGAGAGCTGGTAAATCTAGAGTTGATTATACTCCAAAACCGTTAAAATTGACACAGAATATATCGGTTATGTATGAGATGAAATAATTTAAAGTAAAAAAATAAATATGTTTGAGTTTTAAATAGATTAATTATAGATCAGTAAATATATTTTGAAATATAAAAGAAATTGAAATTTTGAGAAAGGACTTTTAGAAATGAAAAGAATAATAGCATTACTTTATGATAGTTTTTTTCAGTTTTATCATTTTCAGATAGTGAAATTACTGGGAAGAGAATACAGGTTAGAGGTGTTTCAAAAAAAGAAATTGCACCAAATTCAGCAAAAAAATTGCTCTTACGATTCGGACAGAAAATGAAAATTTAGATAAGGCGAGTGCTGAAAATTCGCAAATTTTGGAAAGATACAAAAGATTGCTTGCTCAGACTGGGACAAAAGTACAGCAAGATTAATTCAACAGGATATTCCACTTATGAATCTTATAATTGGGATACTGTAATTGAAAAATAAGGGGAAAAAAAGAATATCAGACTAAACTTTCCGTAGAAGTTGATAGAATCTCGCTTGATACATTGAAAAAAACTTTTATGAATGTACTTGCAAATGAAAAAAATTTATTCTTTAAATAGAAGTAAGAACGGTACATACATTTTTACCATTGAATCACAAAATGCAACAAATAAGCAGGCATATCAAAATGCAATGGCAAAATTTAACGATATTCAGCAAAAATTAGGAAGAGCTGGAATTCCTGCAAATACAGTAAAAATCTCAGGTTATGACAACAAGGAAATCAGCCTTGAAAAAAACGGATAGAGCAAGAGAAAAGGATATTCAAGTAGTTTCACATGACATTGAAGTTGAAACAAGAGATCTGAAAAAAACCTTGGGAATATAATAAGTGTGGCAAATGCTCTTGGTATTGGAACAAATGGAAGCATTGAATATGATATTGACAATAAACAGCAATTGGAAAATGAACTTTATGAAAATGCCTACAAGGAAGCCTTGAAGAAAGCGCAAGTTATTTTGGGAAAAACAGACTTAAACTTAAAAAACCCAGTTACAATAACTGATAAATCAAATGGAGTAATTCATCCTTACAGGGATTATAACTATAGTTATAACATGAGTGCCGATTATGATGAAGAAGATTTAAAAAAAGTCAGACAGAGAACTTTTAGATGAATCATCAAGAAGAAACATTGTAATTTCTCCAAAAAAACTAAATATTTCAAAAAAACTGTTTATATTGAATTTGAAATGAACTAAAAATTTAACTCTCTTTAAGAACTGCTTTATTTTATAATATTGCAGTTTTTTTATTTACCAAAAAAATTCTTAATAAATTTGGAAATAATATAACTTTTTGATATAAAAAAGTTAATAGTTATATTATAAATATAAAATTAATATTTATTAATTTTAAAAATTAAAGTTATAGTTTTTTTCTAAAAATAGTGTTGACTTTGTGTAAAAAATAAGTTATAATAAATAACGTTATAAAAAAATATTTTATTATAATTTATATTATGGGAGGAATCTTTTTATGAGCAAGTATCATAATGATGCCGTTAAGTTGCTGGAACTTATCGGTGGAAAAGAAAATGTTGTGGCAGTTACTCACTGTGCAACTAGAATGAGATTTTCCCTTGCAGATGAAGGAAAAGCAAGTCCAAAAGAAATTGGGCAGCTTGATTCTGTTAAGGGAACGTTTACAAATGCAGGACAATTTCAAGTAATTGTTGGAAACGATGTTGGTGACTTTTATAAAGAATTTATAAATGTTTCTGGTATTCAAGCAGCTTCAAAAGAAGATGTAAAAAAAGCCGCTATGCAAAAACAGCCATTATTGCAAAGAATGGTTGCGCACTTGGCAGAAATTTTTGTGCCATTAATTCCAGCATTGGTAGCTGGAGGGCTTATGCTTGGGATCGGAAACTTTTTACAAGCTAATTTACCATTTTTAGGTGGAAAATCATTTAAAGATGTTTCAGAATTGGCAAGAGTTATTTTATTCTTTACGGACTGGATTGGTGGAGCTGTATTCGGAATGCTGCCAGTATTAGTTTGCTGGTCTACTGTTAGAAAGTTCAAAGGGAACGAAGCCCTTGGTATTGTGCTAGGATTGATGTTAGTAGCAGGAACTATGTTAAATGCTTATGTTTACGGTGATATTTCTTCAAGTAAGGAATTGGCAGGTGCAGGAGTTCACTTAAAAGATGTTTTAATTAATGGTTCAGCTAAATATGCTCATTTATTTGGTGGTAAAGATCCATTTAATATTGAAGCAGGTAAACATGTATTAAATTTAGGATTTACGCAATTAATGCTAGTTGGATATCAAGCACAGGTATTGCCGGCAATGTTTGCAGGAATTGCATTATGCTACATTGAAAGCTTCTTTAACAAGAGAACACCAGAAGTATTAAAATTAGTATGGGTTCCATTTATTACATTGACAGTTACAGGATTCTTAACAATTTTATTCATTGGACCATTTGCAAGAACATTGGGAGAATGGCTAGTTGCAATATTTGCATTCTTATTTAAGACACCAGGATTAAAATATGTTGGAGCGCTTTTATTTGGTTCAACTTATGCGCCGTTAGTAATAACAGGACTACATCACACATTTATAGCAGTTGATTTACAATTGGCGGCAGCTTCAGGCGGAACATTTATCTGGCCATTGATTGCTTTGTCAAATATGGCTCAGTCAGGTGCAGTTTTTGCAACATACTTTATTTATAAACAAGATAAAAAACAAGAATCAGTTTCATTATCTTCAACTGTATCAGCTTGTTTTGGAATTACAGAACCAGCATTATTTGGAGCAAACTTGAAAATATATGTATCCATTCTATGCGGCAATAACAGCTTCAGCATTAGCAGCAGTTATTTCTACAGGATTTAATGTATTGGCAAATGGAATTGGAGTTGGAGGAATCGCATTAGCATTCTTATCAATTAAATTTGAAGGTGCTCATCAATTAGGATTCTGGCTGGCTTCTATAGTTGCTTTTGGATTGGCATTTGTATTAACATTTGTATTCTCAAAGAATCCAAAATTAAATAAAGGAAGTTTAACAAAATAAAAAAATATGGTTTAAGTTTTTGCAGTATATCATTGATGTAGAACTTAAAAAAATGATAAATTTGGCGGGAGTTTTGGCTCCTGCCTTTTTGAAAAATTTTATTGTACAATAATTTATTAAAAAGAAGGAGAATTTAATTATGAGAAAAAAATTAATGATTGCATTGTTTTTCTGTATTAGCGATAGGGATAACTGGAAATAGTTCAACACGTGAAAGTAAGAGAAAAGTAAATATAAAGAAAGTTGATAATAGGAAGGTTAGTGAAAAGGCTGTGAAATTAGAAAATTATAACGGAATAAAAAAAATCAGTATTTTTGTAAAAGGTTTTGAGAGTGGGCCTACTGTGAGTAAAATTATTATGAAAATGGATGATTATCGAATTACGGGGCTTGATAAAAATGACTGGAAAGTTAAGACTAATGGAGTTGAGAGAAAGGTAACTAATGTGTATGTTTCGGATAATAAAGGGGAAAAAGCCTTTGATACTGGAATTGTTACGCTTGAATTGGAAAATGTATTTAATCAGAAGACTTTGAAATATGAAGGTTCTCCATTTTCTTATAACATGAAGAAATTTTTTAATGAATGGGCGAAAGAATATGTTGTAGAAATTGATGGAAAAGTTACTGTTGATGGGAAAAATTATGCAGTTAATAAAAAGGAGGATGTGATTAATAATCGAGTTTTCGACTGATACGGAATTGTTTAATTACAGAAAGTTCGTTTTAGTGGAAATTACAAAAAAATCCGATTACGAAAAAAAGTGGAAAAATTTGAAATTGGAAATGGCGGCTTATGAGCCAGAAACTTTGAAAAAAGGAGATAAAAAACCGCTAATTATTTGGCTTCATGGACAAGGTGAAGGTGGAACAGATCCTGATATTGATATTTTGGGTACAGAAACTTCGGCACTTGCGAAAGAAGAAATTCAAAAATATTTTACTACGAAAGGAACTGATACAAAAGGAGCTTTTGTATTGGCTGTTCAATCGCCTACTTATTGGATGGACGAAGGCGATGGGACAAATGGTAACGGAAGTGGAGTTTCACGATATACGCAAATTTTGATGGATACAATTAAAGAATATGTGAAACATAATCCATCTGTTGATACAGAAAGAATTTATCTTGCTGGAGATTCAAATGGTGGATATATGACAGTAAACATGATAATCACTTATCCAGACTATTTTGCAGCAGCTGTACCAATTTGTGAGGCATATGCTTACCATGAATATGCTAGAAATGCAGATGGAACTTACAAAGCAAAAGATATTGAAGTTTCTGCAGGTGGAGAAAATAGTGCAGTTTCAAAATTTGAGGAAACTAAAAAATTATGGGTAACAAAAGAAAAAATTCAAAAAATGAAAAAAACACCAGTCTGGTTTATTGCAGCGGCAGATGATGGGATTGTTACACCGCAGAAATTCTCGCTTCCAACATATAGAGATTTGTTGAAGGCTGGAGCTGACAATGCTTGGTATTCATATTATGAAAATGTGACTGGAACAGATGAACCCAATTCTAGATTTCCAGGACATTTTTCATGGATATATTTTTTGAATAATCAAGTAGAAGGTGTACAAAATCGAGATAAAATAAGAAATTCTAAAGATGAGACAACTTTTGGGTTTGAACCGAGTAATGCTGGAAAAGGTGGAAGTGAAAAAGGCTCAGTTGAAAGGGAAAAACGTTTGAAAAATGTGTTTGAGTGGATGAATTTTCAGAAGAAAGTTAAAAAGAAAATAATTTGAATTGTATAAAATAAAAAATTGTATGAAATAAAAAAATAGGGAGTGTTTAAAAAGTTTGTATAGTTATGTGGATAAATATGCCAATTTCAAAGGACTATTACTATGATTATACAAAAAAATTTACACTCTCAAATTTTTTTATTTCAAAAGATAATAAAAAGTGTGTACAGAATTTTGTGTAAATGGATAGATGAAGCTAGTAAATTCAGTACTTTGCTATTTTATTTACGCAAAAAATTTTTTTACACTTTAAATTTTTACACTTTCTAGAATGATAAAGAAATCCTCGATATTTTTCTAAAAAAACTAATTTTTTTAAGAATATATTCCTTAACTTTTTCAATCAATTCTTCTTTAGAATTTTCGATATTCCTTCTAAAAAGTTCATTTAATAAATATTTTTTTCACTTTCTGAATTTCTTTATTATAAATTCCAAGTTCCATTAAGTCGTAACCGTTGATATTTAAAGAATTTATCGTAGGAACTTTCATGTTTTCCACAATATGATAAAAAGTTTTCCACAAATTATCATTTCTGTCATTTTCGTGACCTTTTCCACCATCATCAGAAATTGCTAAATCAATTAATCTTTTAGTATTTAATTCACCGTAGTTGCTAATCAATGTTTTTTTATTGTTTTTTTCACTTTGGCTATTATGTAATTTCATATGATTTTTTTACAATTGTGTAGACATCATCTCTTATGTTGTTTGATTGACCAAGTCTAGACATAATTCGTTTTGCAATGGAAGCTCCAATAATTTCATGCTTGTAAAAATGAAAATATCCAGTTTTTTTCATCAACAGTTTTTTTGCTTCAGGTTTTCCAATATCGTGAAGAAGTGCACTCCAACGTGTTGTTAATTCAGGACTCACGCCATCAAGTACATTCATGCTATGTTCCCAAAGTGTAAATTTGTGATACGGATTATTCTGATCAAAAATCATAAATCACTTTTAACTCAGGTAAAAACATAATCAAGAACCTTTAATTCTTTTCATTTTTTTCAAAACTTTTAACAGCATATTTTCCAACAATTAATTTATTTAATTCATTTGTAATTCGTTCTTGAGAAATTTTTTTCTAACACATGAATATTTTCTTTTATCGCAATTTCTGTATTTTTTTCTCAAAATCAAATCCCAACTGACTCATAAATCTAAAAAGCTCTCATCAGTCGAAGTCCATCTTCTTGCAACCGTTTTTTTCGGTTTTCCCAACAAATCGAATAATCTTATTTTTAATATCTTCTTGTCCGTTAAAAAAATATCAATAAGTCCATCCTTTTCATTAAATGCCATCGCATTAAATGTAAAAATCCCTTCGCAATAAATCATCTTCAATATCGTTCACAAACTCAACAGAATCTGGTCTTCTCCCATCGCTCCCAATATCTGTTCTAAATTTTGCAATCTCAAAATTTTCATCTTCATAATGAATTATCAAAATTCCAAAAAGCTTTTTCCAACTTCCTTTGTCGGATAATCAGAAAATATTTTTTTATATCATTATATTCCATATTTGTTGCAATGTCGATATCTTTTGGAGTTTTACCTAAAAAGAACATCTCGTAAACAGCCTCCAACAAAAATACCCTTTTATTCCCATTCGAATTTAATTTTTTTCTAAAATTTTTGTTGCTTTCTCATCAAAAGTATAATTTTCTAATTTCATTTTTTTCACCTCAATTTTTTTAAAAACTTTTTTTATATTATACTATTTTTTTGTGAAAAAAATCATAGAATTTTCCAATGATAAAATTGTTTATTTGCAAATAAAAAGATGAAATTGAAGAATTTTTTTATTACAATGACAGAGAAAATTGAAAATTAAATATCAATTTATCGAAAAAAATCTAATAAAAATATGATAATAGATAATTTGTTTGATAATAAGACTGTTAAAGAAAATTTATTAGTTTTTAGATATTTGAAAATGTGTTTGAGTGGATGAATTTTTCAGAAGAAAAAGCAGAAAAATAAATTTTTTTAAAAGATTTAAATTGGTAAGAATATGCGATAAAAAAATTGAATTTTATGGGATTTTTTTCACATGTAAAAAAATAAGAAATGTGAGTGAAAAAAATGCTTGCAAATTTATGTGGAATTGTAGTATTATATACAAGTAGAGAAGATCTTCGGCAGGAAAGTTGAAAAATCAAATAGACTAGAAAAAAAGAGGTAGAAAAGATGGCAAAAGAAACATTGAATCCATTTGAAATTGCGCAAAAAGCAAATTAAATCAGCTTGTGATAAATTAAATGCAGATCCAGCTGTTTATGAAATTTTGAAAAAAATCCTATGAGAGTGTTGGAAGTGTCGTTCCCAGTAAAAATTAGACAATGGAACAGTTAAGACATTTATAGGATATAGATCACAGCATAACAATGCGGTAGGGACCCTTTAAAGGTGGACTTAGATTCCATCCAGGCGTAACAAGAGATGAAGTAAAAAGCTCTATCAACTTGGATGACATTTAAATGTTCAGTTGCAGGAATCCCTTACGGTGGTGGAAAAGGTGGAATGGCAATTGATCCTAAAGAATATTCTAAAGATGAATTAGAAAGAATTTCTAAAGGATTTGCGAAAGCAATTTCTCCAATTATCGGAGAAAAAGTTGACATCCCAGCTCCAGATGTTAATACAAATGGACAAATCATGTCTTGGATGGTTGATGCTTATGAAGAAGTTGCAGGAAAATCAACAAAAGGTGTATTTACAGGAAAACCTTTAGAATTTGGAGGATCTCTTGCAAGAACAGAAGCAACTGGTTACGGAGTTAATTTGACAGCTAAAAAAGCTTTAGCAAAATTAAACATTGATGTAAAAGGTGCAACTTATGCTGTACAAGGATTTGGAAATGTTGGATTCTATACAGCTTATTATGCACACAAAGATGGTGCAAAAATTGTAGCCTTCTCAAATTCACATGTTGCAATTTATAATGAAAATGGAATTGACATGGAAGCTGTAATCAAAGATTTTGAAGCAAATGGACGTATTACAGAAAACAAAGGATATGGAAAAGATATTACAAATGCTGAATTATTAGAATTGGAAGTTGATGTTTTAGCGCCTTGTGCATTAGAAAAATCAAATTACTTCTGAAAATGCTGACAGAGTTAAAGCAAAAGTAGTTGCAGAAGGAGCAAACGGACCAACAACTCCTGAAGCTGATGAAATTTTATTCAAAAAAGGAATCGTAGTTGTTCCTGATATCTTAGCAAATTCAGGTGGAGTTGTAGTTTCATACTTTGAATGGGTACAAAACTTGCAAAGTTACTATTGGCCATTTGATGAAGTTCAACAAAAAGAAGCTGCATTATTGTCAGGAGCATTTGAAGATGTATGGGCTTTAGCAGATGAATATAAAAGTAGATTTAAGAAATGCCGCTTATATGAAGAGTATTGAAAGAATTTCAAAAAGCAATGAAATTAAGAGGATGGTATTAATTTTTTTAAGTTTTTTTGATAGTTTGATAGTAAGTTAAATATGAAAATAAAGAACCTGTTTCTATTTTTTTGTTAATTATAGAGCAGGTTCTTTTTTTATTGAATTAATATACTTGAAAAATAATTTAAATTATGTTCTTGAACTATCTAAATTAATAATTATTTCACTTAGAATTTGTTTATTCAAATTATTTATATTAAGTCACTGGATTAAGTTAGATAATTCTAAAAAAATACTTTTTATTATTTATTTAGAATATTTTTCAAATTCCTTATCAAAGCAATGCAGGTGTAAATTCAGTTATCACAGTTTCAATTAGATTATTTTTTTATAATAAGGGTCTTCCTTTAATATTTCTTCAAGTTCTTCCCTTGTTACGTTATATGCCAAGATAAGTCCTCCTGTTGGCGGATTTTGACGTCCTCCTGCGATAAATTTTTCCAGCATCAATATTTTTTTGAATAAATGCAAAGTGATCTTGTCTAAATTTTTCCCACTTCATCTAATGGCTTTGTATAAGTTGTAGCTACAATAAAAATTTGTTTCATAATCTTAATTTTCCTTTTCTAAAAATTGTCTTTTATATTTTACAATATATTTTAGAATAATCAATAAAAATATTTCGTTTGTTAGTAAAACTATAATGAATTTATTTATCATAATTAGTTTTATAAACAAATATTTAAATAATCAAAAATAATCTAAAATTGAATTTTATCTGTGATTATGATATACTTAATTGAATTTTTGAAAAAAATGTAAAAAAAGGAGGAAAAATTATGTTTTTAGAAAGAACAGAAAGATTGGCGTTAGTTGATTTTGAGAATAAACATATTAATTATATTGACTTGATAAATAATATAAAATATTTTTTTCTGAATATATAGTTGATTTAGGAAGTGAAAAAAATTTGGGCTGATTGTTATGGAAAAATCGTCCAGAATGGATTTACAGCTTTTTTTCCGTATGGGATAAAAGATCTGCTGGAATTGCTATTGATGCCAACAGTAATCCAAATGAGATTTTATACGTGCTGGAAGATTCGCATCCAAATGTGGTTTTTTGTTCAGATGAAACAGAAAAAAATGTTTTGGAAGCAGTTGACAAATATAGCTTAAAAAAGGTAGCATAAAATTAGTAAATGTGGATAAAATTACTATTGAACAGGAAAAAATGGATGTTATAAAAAATATGCAATTTGAGCTGGATAATCCGACTGGAGATGAAACAGCCGCTATGCTTTATACTTCAGGAACAACAGGGAATCCAAAAGGAGTAATGCTGTCGTTTAATAATTTAAATACTGAAATGGAAGGGCTTTATGAAAAGGGAATATTTGATTATAGAGATCAGATTTTAGCAATATTGCCATTTCATCACGTTTTGCCTTTAACTGCGAGCGTGCTTTTGATGATGAAATATCAGACATCGGTTGTATTTGCGAAAAAAATCGCAAGTAAGGAAATATTTGAAGCGCTTGAAAAAAATAGGGTAACTGCCATAATTGGAGTGCCTAGAGTATTTAAACTGTTCTATGATGGGATAAAGCAGCAAATTGATGCAAAATTTATTACAAGATTTATTTATAAAATGATGAGCAATGTAAAATCATTGAAAATAAAAAGAAAAGTTTTTGCGAAAGTTCATAAAAAGTTTGGAGGTCACCTTGATTTTATCGTCGTTGGTGGAGCGAAAATGGATCCTGAAATTTCAAAATTTTACGAAACATTGGGATTTTATGCTTTGGAAGGTTATGGACTTACTGAAACTTCTCCAGTTATTGCTGTAAATTCAAAAAAAGAGAGAAAAATTGGGACTGTTGGGAAAAAGCTGTATAATGTGGATATAAAAATTGTAGATGAAGAATTATGGGTTAAGGGACCAATTGTTATGAAGGGATATTACAATAAGCCTGAAAAAGACAGCAGAAGTGATTACTGAAGATGGATGGTTCAAAACAGGAGATTTAGCGACAATTGATGAAGAAGGATTTGTTACAATTCGTGGAAGAAAAAAATACGATGATTGTCTTGTCAAATGGTAAGAATATTGATCCAGAAACGCTTGAAAAATAGAGTAATTGCAAAAAAAGTAATGGCTTAATTAAGGAAATTGGGAATTTTTAATCATCAGAATAAACTGGCTGCAATAATTGTTCCAGAATTGCTGGAATTTAGAAAAACGTGGAATTACAAATACAAAAGGCTTATATTAGAAATATTGTAGAAGATTATAATTTGAAGGCACATAACTATGAGAAGGTTCTTGATTATAAGTTATTTGAGGAAGAGTTGCCAAAAAAACTCGGGTTGGAAAAAAATACGTAGATTCATGTTGCCTGATTTATATGAAAAAATGAAATTGTAAAAAAAGAAAAAAACACCTGAGCCAACAGATGAAGCATATAAAAATATTAAAGGAATATGTCAAGAAAAAAACAAAGGAATTGAGCCGCAGCCAGAAGAAAAATCTGGAACTTGAAATTGGAATGGATTCCCTTGATATTGTAGAATTTTTTTGCATTTATTGAAAAATAGTTTTGGAATTCAGCTGGATGAAGAAAAAAATTTTGCTGAAATGCCGAATTTAAAATTATTATCTGAATATATTAACCAAAAAAAGCTACAAAATTTGAAGATAATGATGTAGACTGGAAGCAAATTATCAGTGAAACGAAAGCCTATACAAGACAATAAAAAAAGCGTTGGGTGACAAGATTCTTAAAAAGCATTACAGCCAGTCGTTGACTTGTATTTTAGAGTGAGAAAAAAATTGACAAGAAAAAAATTAACAAATGATCCACAAATTTTTGTATCAAATCACCAAAGTTTTGTAGATCCATTAATTTTAGGTTCATTATTTCCTGGAAAAAAATTGTTTTTAATACATTATTTTTTTAGCAATTGACTGGTATTTTTAAAAAAGGTATAATGAAACTGCTTGTTTCAAATGGAAATGTTGTATTAATTGATATTAATAAAAATGTCAGAAAAAAAGTGTGGAAGAAATTGTAGGATATTTAAAAAAAGCGGAAAAAAAGTATTGTAATTTTTTTCCAGAAGGTGCGAGAACAAAAGATGGAAAAGTTGCCCAATTTAAAAAAAGTATTTTGCTATTATAGCAAAGGAATTAAATATTGATATTCAATGTATTGGTATAAAAGGGAGCATTTGAGGCATATTCGAGATATATGAAATTTCCAAAAGCCTAAAAAAAGATTGAGGTAGCAGTGCTGGAAAAAAATTTAAGCCAGAAGGAACTTATGATGAAATAGCTCAAAAAGGCAGAAAAAAATTATAAGGGAATATGTTGAAAAAAATAAAGGAAAAAAGCTAAATATTTATAGTGACTTTTTTTAAATTTATGTTATTATTATTTTACATAGTAAGAATGATCCTTTTCTAATTTTGTAAGAGATTTTTAGTATATCATTTTTACTATGTTTTTTTAATATATTTTTTTGTTGCATTTGATTATACAATACACTTTTAAAAAAAATGTAAAAAAATCGAAAAAAAGTGTTGACAATATAATTTAGATATGATATACTAATTGAGTAGTTGTGAGTAAGTAAAAGAAATACTAAAAATAAGGTTACCAATGCCTTGGTGGCGAAATCGGTAGACGCACAGGACTTAAAATCCTGTGGGAATTTATCCCGTGCCGGTTCAAGTCCGGCCCGAGGCACCACGAATCATATTATGCGGGAGTAGCTCAGTTGGTAGAGCGTCAGCCTTCCAAGCTGAATGTCGCGAGTTCGACCCTCGTCTCCCGCTCCAAAATATGAGCCATTAGCTCAGTCGGTAGAGCACTTGACTTTTAATCAAGGTGTCACTGGTTCGATCCCAGTATGGCTCACCATCTAAATAACCATATGTGCCTGTAGCTCAGTTGGATAGAGCAACGGCCTTCTAAGCCGTGGGCCAGGAGTTCGAATCTCTTCAGGCACGCCATATGGATCCATAGCTCAGCTGGTTAGAGCACTCGGCTCATAACCGAGCGGTCGCTGGTTCAAGTCCAGCTGGATCCACCATTTGAGTTTTATGCGGCCTTCGTCTAGTGGTTAGGACTCCAGGTTTTCATCCTGGCAACAGGGGTTCGATCCCCCTAGGCCGTACCATTTATTCTTTTAGGACCATAATTTGAAATTGTGGTATTTTTTTTGAAAAGTATAATGTTAATATTTTAATAGAGTTGTGGGTGGATGTCCGAACGGCTAAGGGACCGGTCTTGAAAACCGGCGAAATCGCAAGATGTCTGGGTTCGAATCCCAGTTCACCCGCCATTATGCCCAGATAGCTCAGTCGGTAGAGCAAGGGACTGAAAAATCCCTGTGTCCGTGGTTCGATTCCGCGT